>JGI24708J26588_10001738_pt1 | contig 17034 bp, 12 predicted proteins | sample BioPla1DNA2_FD_26588 | JGI IMG/M metagenome (IMG submission 26588) | reverse complement strand
TTTGGTAGCCTTTAGTGTATGTATTAAGTTGGGCTTTAAAGAAATTATCTTAGTAGGTCAAGATTTAGCATATAAGGATAATCAGACCCATGCAGGAAGAGCAAAGAAAGTAAAGTTTAATCCTGATAGAGATGTTGAGTTAGAAGGAATTAATGGAGAGCTTATTCGTTCTAGATATGACTGGAATGAGTTTGTTAAAGGATATGAGGATCTTATCACCTTTTATTCTGATATTACAGTTATTGATGCAAAGCAGTATGGTGCTAAGATAAATGGAACTAAGGTAATGGAACTGGGAATGGCAATCGATAGGTATTGCAACAAGGCTCTGGATATTGAATTTGGTAATCAAGAAATTAANAACACNTTTACNAGTGAGGATATGATTGGTATTAAAGAATATCTTCAAAGTAATTTACTTGTTTTAAGANCAATAAAAAGCAAAATAAATAAGGCCATTAAGGATTGTAGCCTACTTATTAGAGAAAATCAACAAGCTAGTGGTGGTAAAAAACAAGAAGATGCTATAAAAAGAATTAGTAAAACCAACAAGTATGTTGAGAAGCAAAGGATATATACCATTATGGATGCCTATGTTGTGGCATTGGCAACCAATGAAATGACACAAATGTTTAAATTTACTGATTCCGTGGAAGAGAATAGCCTTAACACTTATAAGCAATCGAAGGCGATATATGAAGCTGCTATAGAGGCAGTAGATTATGTATATCCTAAACTAGAAGAACTGATATCAACATTATAATACTTATACGGAGGAGTATATGAATGTACTGGCGGTGATTCCTGCTAGGTCAGGATCAAAGAGTGTGGTAAATAAAAACATAAGAGATTTTAATGGAAAGCCCATGCTTGCCCATTCTATTGAGCATGCAAAAGCCTCAAAATATATTAACAGAATCATATTAAGTACAGATAGTCAGGAATATGCATTAATAGGACAAGAATATGGGGCTGAGATTCCATTTCTTCGTCCGGAAGAATATGCGACTGATGATGCTTTAGACATAGATGTGTTCTATCACTGTCTGAAGTTTTTAGAGGAAAAGGAAGGATATAAGGCTGATGTTGTTGTTCAATTAAGGCCAACNTATCCTATTCGTGATGTTGAAGATATTGATAATATGATAGAAANATTATTAAATAATAAGGAAATAGATTCTGTAAGAAGTATTGCTTCTGCCACAGAAATACCATATAAAATGTGGAGACGGAATGAAGAAGGGGTAATAAAACCAATTCTAACTGACATAAAAGAAGCTTATAATATGCCTAGACAAAAGCTTCCTAAGATATACTATCAAAATGCGTCCATAGATGTAACAAGAGGTGACGTAATACTTAAAGAACATTCCATGTCAGGGACAAGAATATATGGATATGAATTAAGTCAGAACTTTGATATAGATACAGAAGAAGATTTTTTGAAAGCTGAAAGGTATGCTAAGATATTATCCGGGAAAAACCGATATGTATTTGATATTGATGGTGTAATTGCTAGGATAGAAGAAAACAATGACTATTCTAAATCCAAACCCAATACAGAGATGATAGCAATTATTAATAAGTTGTATGAGTTTGGTAATGAAATCATCCTTCATACAGCTAGAGGCTATGTTACTGGTATTGATTGGAGAGAAGTGACTGAAGAACAGTTAAAAAACTGGGGACTAAAATATCATGAGCTACATTTTGGCAAACCAAATGCTGATTATTATATAGATGATAAAATGTTATCCATGGACGAAATAATAAGTTTTTTTGGATAGGGTAAAGCCATTATTATAACTAGCTTGATACAGATCTAGTTATGGTGATGGCTTAATTTTACTATAATATAATCGGGATTTATGTCGATATATAATATAAGCTAAATAAAATAATACTCTTAAAATATATGCAAATAATAGGATTGGAATGAGGAACTAGTGAAAGAAAATATAGAGAAAATCTTCAAACAGAACATAACGTTACTTGGAAAAATAGATAAAATTATTTATTATTTTAGAATACAAAACCAAGACCTGGCCAATAGGTTAATAGTGGGGACTACAAGTGAACTGGGCAACTTAATCGAGGAATTATTAGATGATATAGAATATATAAATACTAACATTTATCCTATAGAGCCTGAGTATATACTTAGTGTTTTGAATGGACTTGTTAGGGCACAAGAAAGTAAAGATTATGTTTATCTAGTAGACTTATATGAAATTCATGTAATTACTTTATTAACAAAACTTCAAGAAGCTATACTAGTAAAGTATGGCTTACCATTTGATGAGGAAAAATATCTGGATAATATTAATTGCATTTCTGAACATAAATTAGATTTCATATCTGAATTAAAACCTCTAAAAGAAACTGCAGAGTTATTAGGGAAGGGATATTCTATAGACCCAACATCTTCAGGCCTGCCAACCTTAGCTATTGAGACTGAGGAAGAAAGATACTATCTTCATAGCAATCATAGAGTCGAGAATGAGGCTTTCCTATTAGCTAAGTCCTGGTATGACTTTGAAAAGGATATGTATATAGTATATGGCTTGGGCTTAGGCTACCATATAATTCAACTGGCCAATCTAGATGATAATATATCTATTGAGGTATATGAAAGTGATATTAATATTATTAATCTTGCATGTATGTTTGCAGATTTAAAAGATATAATTGAGAGGTCTAATATCAGCTTGATATATGATCCAAGCTACATAAAGTTGATAGATAGGGTATCAGACTTGAAAGATAATGAAGAGTTTTTAATGCACTATCCTTCCCTTAGAAATATAAAGGATAGTCGGGTTAAGGAAGAGTTAGACGCTTACTTTATCGAGCAAAGCTCAGTGCGAAATCAGTTACACTTATTAAACGGTAACTTCAAACACAATATAAAGAATTATGACTATTCCGTAGATGAATTAAAAGAAGAATTTAAAGATAAAGATTTATACATAATTGCAGCAGGACCATCTTTAGATAAAAATTTTAAAAAATTAAAGGATGTAGGGGAAAATGGAATTATTCTTGCAACAGGAACAGTTTTTCGAAAGTTAATAAAGGAGGGAATTGTTCCTGATTATGTTATAGTAACTGATGCTAATAAGAGGGTATTAGCTCAGATTAGGGGATTAGAAGATAATACAGTACCAATGCTTCTCTTGTCTACTGCCTATAAAGGATTTGCGATGAAGTATAAAGGTGATAAATATATTATTATGCAAAAGGGATATAGCAAAGCGGAGAATTTTGCAAGAGCTGAAGGTCTTGAATTATATGAAACGGGAGGATCAGTATCTACTACAGCCTTAGATATTGGTATCAGACTAGCTTGTAGGAGAATAATATTTTTTGGCTTAGATTTAGCATATACAGATGATTATGTGCATGCTAGTGATACTTCAAGGAGAGATTTACTTGATAGTAGTGACTTGATTGAAGTAAGTGATGTATACGGAAACCTTGTCAAGACCACCAAGGCCTTAAACATTTATAGAAAATGGATTGAAGCTAGAATAAAGGATGTAAGAGATATTGAGATAATAGATGCAACTGAAGGTGGAGCAAAAATAAAAGGAATGGTTTACAAAGGAGGGTTCTAATGAGTGCAAATAGCATACTAAAAAACTTATTTATATTTGAAATGGCTAATAGTCATCAAGGTAGTGTAGAACATGGTATAAAGATTATAAAGGCAATGGGCAGAATTGCTAGAAAATACAATATTCACGGGGCTGTTAAACTTCAATATCGTAATCTGGATAACTTTATACATCCGGATTATGTCAACCGTCAAGACGTAAAGCATGTTCCTAGGTTTATGGGAACAAGATTAGAATATGAAGATTTTAGAGAGCTTGTAGATGCCATTCATGACGAAGGAATGATTGCAATGAGTACACCTTTTGACGAGGATGGTGTTGATTGGTGTCTAGATCATGGTATAGATATTATCAAGGTAGCTAGTTGTAGTGCCCTAGATTGGCCTTTGCTTACTAAGATAGCCTATGCCAGGAAGCCAGTTATTATATCTACTGGTGGGAAGAGGCTATCTGATATTGATAAGATATATAACTTTTTTACCCATAAAGGGTGTGAATTTGCATTAATGCATTGTATTGCAGAATACCCAGCACCAAAAGAGAATTTACAATTAGACTTTATTGAGAGAATGCAAAGGCGTTATAGGGGTATAACTATTGGATATTCTGGACACGAGGATCCTAATGATAATATTGTACCTATGTTAGCAATTGCTAAAGGAGCAGAAATATTAGAGCGTCATGTAGGATATCCGACGGATAAGATTACTCTGAATGCTTATTCAATGAATCCGGAACAAGCTGACAATTGGGTAAAAGCATCCTTAGATGCTATAGAAATGTGTAGAAGCAAAAAGAAAAATGATAAGTATATTAGCCAAGAAGAAATCGATTCACTGAATTCCCTAAAAAGAGGGGTCTATGTAAGTAGAGACATTAAAAAAGGAGAAGAGATTAAGGAAGAGGATGTATTCTTTGCTATGCCATGTCATGATGGCCAGATGGATAGTGGAGAGTTTGTAGATGGAATAACTGCTAGCAGAAACTATACTGTCAATGAAGCTGTATATGAAAAGAGGCTAACTACTGATATTAACCTCATAAGAAGTGTTGTCCATGATGCAAAAGGAATATTATTTGAATCAGGAATAGCATTAGGCTCTGAGTTTGAGGTAGAACTATCTCACCATTATGGAGTAAAACATTTTAGGCAATATGGGGCTGTTATTGTAAATATTATTAACCGTGAATATTGCAAAAAACTCATAATAGTTTTGCCAGGACAAAAGCACCCTATACATATGCATAAGATTAAGGAAGAAACATTCCAACTTCTTCATGGAGATTTGTCCATCACAATAAATGGACAAGACCGGTTGATGAAACCAGGAGATATCCAGACTGTATTAAGAGGGGATGAACACTCCTTTACATCTACTAATGGTGCGATTTTCGAAGAAGTATCCACAACCCATATAAAAAATGACTCATATTACGAGGATCCTGAAATAAGAAAATTAGATCCGATTGAGAGAAAAACAATACTAAAGAATTGGTAAGTAGATGATGAATAAAAAAGTAAAGACAATATGGAATAATATAAAATATTGGTCTCAGGCCCTATTACTACCTGTATATGCCTTGTCTCACCTTATGCCTAGAGATAAGCATATATGGGTTATGGGAAGTACTTTTGGAAGAAGGTTTGCTGATAACCCAAAATATTTTTATCTCTATCTTAATCAACATCATAGGGATGATATAAGGGCTATATGGATTAGCAAAGATAAAAGCATAGTAAATCTTTTAAATAAAAACTTGCTAGAGGCATATTACTTATATAGTTTAAAAGGAATTTGGTTTGCCTTAAGAGCAAAAGTATATTTGTATGATAACTATTCAAAAGATATTTGCTTTACCCTATCTGGTGGAGCAACAAAAGTAAATCTTTGGCATGGAATTCCATTGAAGAAGATTCAGAAAGATAACCAATTTGATCTTGTAAGAAATCCTAAAAACTGTCTACAAAAAATTAAATGGGCATTAAGAAGAGTTTCAGATGAAAAACCTACTGATTATGTACTTGTTACATCTGATTACTTAAAACCCATATTCTCATCTGCCTTTAATACAAAAAACACTATTGTATGCGGATATCCACGTAATGATTTTTTGATTACTGACAGCATTGATAATATAGCGACTGATGATGAAAAGGCCATGTATAATAATATTATTAATAAAGCCAAAGACCATAAAGTGATTCTTTATATGCCGACATTTAGAGATAGTGAACACCGGTTTTTTGATGTTATATCAATAACACAATTTGAATCATATTTGAAAGAACATAACTATGTTTTTTATGTGAAACTACATCCGAAATCTAAGGTTAATGAAAGGTTTATGGAGCTACAAAGTAAATATATAAAGGTTATAAATCCTGAGTACGATCCATATCCATTATTAAAGTTGATAGATGTATTGATTACTGATTATTCATCTATCTATTTTGATTTTATGCTTACTAATAAACCTATCATCTTTTTTCCTTATGATTTAGAGGAATATCTTATGAAATCAAGAGAGATGTATTTTGATTATGAAGAATTTACACCAGGTAATAAGGTTTTTATACAAGAGGATCTAGAAAAGGCATTACTAGAGACAGATAAGCATCATAATGATAGAGAAAGAATACTTCAGAAGGTTTTTGATTTGCAATACTGTAATACGGGTAGCGAGAATTTATATATGTATATTTTAGAAAAACTACTTATCCATAGAAAGGACTAATATGAATACAGTACTGATTTTTGCTGGGGGTTCTGGAACCCGAATGAAGAATAATACGACACCAAAACAATTTTTAAAGTTGCATGGTAAGGATATAATTATACATACTCTGGAACATTTTGAAAGTCATCCTGAAATCGATGCAATAGTTGTAGTATGTATTGCCTCATGGATCCCATATCTTAAGAGTATTTTAAAGAAATATTCCATACTTAAGGTTAAATGGGTAGTTGAAGGGGGTAGTACGGGTCAAGAATCCATCTATAATGGACTGGAATTATTAGACAGAGAATGTTCTGAGGATACTATAGTATTAATACATGACGGCGTAAGACCTTTAATTGATGCCAAGGTTATATCTGATAACATCCTCTGTGCTAAGGAACATGGTTCAGCAATAACAGTTGCTCCATCTGTAGAAACTGTTATTACGGTGAATGAGGAAGGTAACATTGATGGAATCAATGATAGAAGCAGGAGTATGATGGCAAAAGCTCCCCAGACCTTCTATTTAAAAGATATTCTTAGTGCTCATAAATCTGCTGTAGAAGAAGGTAGAAATGATTTTATTGATTCTGCTTCAATTATGAGTCACTATGGTTATGAATTAAAAACCGTCGAAGGATCATATGAGAATATTAAGATAACTACCCCGTCTGATTATTATATATTTAGGGCAATCAGTGAAGCGAGAGAAAATTCCCAAATATTTGGTTTGTAAGGAGTATATGGGCAAATGATAGATGATAAAGTTCTTCTTGAAGACTTGAGTGTTTTAAGTAATAGTGAAATTCCGATGAAGGAATTAAGAAATAAAGTATTTTTGATTACAGGTTCTACAGGCATGATTGGTTCTCAGCTTGTTAAAACATTGCTCTACTTTAATGAATATAAGGGCGTAAATATAACAATTTATGCCCATGCACGAGCTGAAGAAAAAGCAAAAAAAGTATATGGAAGTTTATTGAATAGTGACAACCTAAACATGGTTTATGGAGACATACTAAAACCAATCACCATATCTGGTAAAGTAGATTATATTATACATGGTGCTAGTATAACTAGCTCAATGAATTTTGTTACTAACCCAGTTGATACTATTAGGATAGCTATAGATGGAAGTGTAAATGTATTTGAGCTTGCTAGAAGTAAGGAAGTAGAAAGTGTTGTATATTTATCATCCTTAGAGGTATATGGAGTTTTAGATGACAAACATGGTGAGATTAGGGAGGATGAATATGGGTATATTCAGCATTTAAATATTAGAAGTAGTTATTCTGAGAGTAAAAGGATGGTGGAATGTCTTTGTTCCTCTTACGTTTCACAATATAATCTTCCAATTAAGATAGCAAGACTGAGCCAGACTTTTGGTCCAGGGGTAGATTATGATGATGACAGGGTTTTTGCACAGTTTGCAAGATCTGCTATAGAAGGTAAAGATATAGTTTTGCATACAAAAGGGGATACCTATAGAAGTTATTGCTATACAAGGGATGCAATTAAAGCTATATTTTATATATTGATAAAAGGAAAAAATGCTGAAGCATATAATGTAAGCAATACAAATACAGCAATATCTATAAAAGATATGGCAGAAATGGTAAGTGAAAAATTTTCAGAGTCAAAAACAAAGGTAATATATAGAATTGAAGAAATAGAAAAGCATGGATATAACCCTAGAGTAAAAGCTGTATTGAACACAGAGAAAATAGAGAAATTAGGATGGTATCCTGAGGTAGGGCTAGAAGAAATGTTTGCAAGATTGATTAGTAGTATGTTAGAAGATAGAAACTAAAATACAGTGTAAATTATGGAGGCAATAGTGAGTAAAAAAGGCAAAGGTTATTCTCCTTTTATTACAACTTGTTTTTTTTACCTATTTAGGTTGTTTAAAGTTAAAAGGAAAAAGGTTGTTTTCTGCAATTATAATGGTAAAGGATATGGATGTAATCCAAAATATATAGCTGAAGAAATACTTAGAAGAAATGAAGGATATGATCTAGTATGGCTAACCTTAGCGGATAGTAATGATTTTCCCCAAAAGATACGTAGAGTGAATTATAATAGTATTAAAGCTATATATGAGTTGGCAACGGCTGGTTTCTGGGTTGATAATCAAAGGAAGCTTCCTCACAATAAAAAAAGAAAATCACAATGTTTTATAGAAACGTGGCATGGTGGGGGAGGACCTATAAAAAAAATAGGCGCAGATAATCCTAGAAATATAAATAATAAACCTTATGAAAAGACATCAATCCATATGGACAAAATAGTAGATGTAATGATTTCTAATAGTAAATGGTGCTCGAAGATTTATCGAAGTGCTTTTTTGTATACGGGAAAGATTTTAGAGTATGGATATCCTAGAAACGATATCTTTTTTAGACCATCATTAGGAATACGTAATAAAGTTTATGACTATTTTAAAATATCCCCTGATTATAAGATTGTTTTATGGGCGCCTACCTATAGAAATGGGAGAGAGCTAGACAAGTATAAGCTGGATTTAGAAAGATTGATTGTTAATCTCACAAAGAAATTTAATTCAAAATGGACAGTTCTAATAAGGCTTCATCCGACTATGGAACATAAGTCTAAAGAAATGAAGTATTCTAGACACATAATAAATGCATCCTCTTATGGTGATATTCAGGAATTACTTGTGGCATCTGATGTTTTAATTTCAGATTATTCCAGTGTAATTAGTGAGTTTGCATTAACAGGTAAGCCGATATTTTTATATTCAACAGATATAAAAGAATATGGAATAGAGAGAGATTTCTATATGGATTACTATTCTATGCCATTTCCTATCGCTGAAAGCAATGAAGAATTAGAGGAAAAGATCTTATCTTTTAATGAAAATGTATATAGAGAAGATGTTCTATCTTATCTTGACGAAGTAGGGATGATGGAAAAGGGAGATGCATCTGCAAGAGTTGTAGATTATATCGAGAACTTTAAATAAGAAGAATAGAGGTGTAGATATGAAGTTTGCAGTACTTTCATATGGAGAGAGACCAATGAAACCTGGTAAAATAGCAAGTTTAAATATTGGCGATCCAATACAAACTTATGCTATGAAACATATATATAAAAAGATGAACATTGATGAAAATGACCTAATAGAAATAAGTCGTTATCAAACTAAAAATTATGATGGTGAATACGCGTTATTACCATTTAACTCATTTAATGCAATCTACGACAGATATGGTTATACTTACAGCACGTTTCCACTATCACCAAAAATAATACCGCTATTTATTAGTTTCCACCTACATTCTAGGGAAATAGATGATCAGATCATGAATGACTTTAGAAGGTTTCAACCAATTGGGTGCCGAGATGAAGAGACATTGAATAATTTTAGAAATAAAGGAATTCAATCTTATTTATCTGGATGTGCAACAACCTTATTACCTAGGAGAAAGAAGGAGCCTAAGAGTGGAAAAACGTTTATTGTGGATGTTCCTGATAGTGTAATGGATTATGTACCAGATGAAATTAAAAAAGATGCTGAGTTCACTACACATTTAATTAAATTTACTCGAACTTCTGATGAAGAGTTTATGACTGTTGATGAATATAAAAGGTTTTATAATCATGGCGTTTCACAGATAGAAAAATATAGAGATGAGGCTAGCCTTGTAATCACATCTAGATTACATGCGGCTATTCCATGTATGGCAATGGGGATACCTGTAATTCTTGTTGCTGATAATTTTGATGGACGCTTTTCTTGGGTTGAAAGACACCTACCTCTATATACGCCAGACATATTTGATCAAATAGATTGGAGTCCAAAATCCATTGATTATGAGCAAGATAAAGAAAGGATAATTAGTATATATATAAGGGAAATTCAAAAAAGATATGAGGAATATTCCGGCATATATAGTCTTAGCACTTATTATGAATCAAGAAATAAGCAGGAATATAATAAGAAGATAAGAGAAGAGTTAAATAAATTACCCATTTCTAAAAAAGAAGGTGTACAATATGCTATTTGGGGTTTGATTTATAATTCAATAACAATAAAAAATGCTATTGAGGATAATTTTAAGACTTGGGAGTTTAAAGCTGTTATTGATAAAAGTACCAGTGGATACTTTGAGAAAAAGTTAGTTGAGAGATCATCTGAAATTGAAAATCAGGATCCTGAAATTGTCTACTTTGTTTTACCAGAGGTTGCCCATGCAGAAGCAAGAGAGTTACTTACTAGGTTAGGACGTAGTTTTGTTTTAGTTCACAACAATGAAATGGAATATTGGGGGAATATTTAAAACAAATAAACCAAATTACTAAAGATATGGTCTTTAAAAATGAAAAATATTAACATTAAGGGTTAACTAATATCCAATATTATCCGATATATACCATAATGGAAAGATTTCTTATAAATATATTTCGAGGTAAACCCAATGACAAACAACATTAGATCCATCTTTGAACAGAACATTGCTCTAATTGCTAGCTTGGACAAGGCCATCTATTATTTTCGCAGACAAGAACATGATAAAGCCTTGGGAATTGTGGCAGATTCAATGGATATGATTAAATATTCTATTGAAGCAATAATTATGGACAAAGAATATTTTAATCTTATAAAAACGGATTCTGTTATGGAGATGTTAGGCGGGGTATTAGATGCCCTAAAGAGTGAGAATTATATTCTTCTTGCTGATTTACTTGAAATGCAGATGGGAACCTTCCTCTGTGGAATTCAGGAACTGATAATCAGTAAGGAAGAAATTGGTTTTGATGATGAAAGATACCATAAGAATCTTAATGCTCTAAAAGATAATGGCATAGGATTATCCAAGGTTTTTGAGGCACCTATAGATCCTGAACATTTTCTTAAAGAGGGATATAGGGTGGAATTTACTAGTAGTGGATTAATGACCCTTGTGGCAGAAAATAATGACAGACAGTTTTATTTTCATACCAATGGCAAGGTGTTGGAAGAGGCGTTTTTTCTTGCAACACATTGGTATAAAGATAGTATTAATAGATATAGTATATATGGACTTGGCTTTGGCTATCACATTCAAGAGTTGCTTTTACTTGATGAATACTCTAATATTACTATATATGAGAGTGATCATAATGTGATAAAGCTAGCCTGTGCATTTACCAATATAAGAGAACTGTTTGATACAGATAGGCTTAGGCTGGTTTATGACCCGGACTATCAATTTATTAGTGATAAACTAGGAAAGATAGGTGAGGGGGAAGCCTTCTATGTTCATTACCCCTCATATCAGAATATTAGAAGTATTGAGGCTAAAAGAATGTTGGAAAATTATGTTTCATGGTCTAAAAGTTTATAAACTTGTAGATACTTTAAAAAACTTTATCTTGTAAGATTATTTTTGGCTTTCTTAAAAGGAGGAGATTTTATGGTATATATCCTAATTGCTCTAGTTTTATTTGTTCTTGATTGGAATATTAAGAACTATTTTGAAGAGAATTATAAAATCGGAGATAGAAAGGATATATTAAAAGGAAAAATTACTCTTAAGAAACAGTATAATAGAGGGTTTAGTCTAAATTTTCTAGAGCATAAGGCTCAGTTGGTGAAAAAGGTATCAGCCCTAGTATTTGCTGTATTAGTTCTTGTGTTTTTCCTCATCTTACCTCAAAAAAAGAAATGTATTCAGAAACTGGGCTTATCTATTTGCCTGGGCGGAGCTGCAAGTAATGTATGGGATCGCTTAAAGAGAGGTTATGTTATAGATTACTTTAGTATTAATGTAAAACCCTTAAAGAGAATTGTATTTAATCTGGCTGATTTGTTTATTATTATTGGTTCTGTATTTATCTTTATTTATTCTTTGTTTAATCCAAATGTAAATGATGATCTAATTAATTAAATTGAAAAATAAACTTTTCTCATTTTTATCGTATAGGAATTATATCTTATACGATAAAAATGTGTTATGCTATAAATGTATTTACTGTCTATATATTGTGATAAAATCACAGTTTAGACACAGATTTTTAAGAACTATTTTATTGATTTATAATGTTACAATCAGTATAATGAACTATACAACTTTGAATTATCAGCATTATTATATTAAGAAGTTTATATTCTTTTATATAAATAGCATTAAAAGATGGAGGATTGAATGGATAATAAGAACGAAAATAAAAATAAAAACAATCTACCAAACAAGACGGCAATTATCATAACTTTGATATCTGCTTTATTCATTTGGTATATGATTTCTTTTTTACAGAACCAGATAGCAAAAAGTACCGAAATTGAAAAGACATATAGTGAATTCATGAGTATGCTGGAAGGAAATGAAATTGAAAAAGTTACTGTAAAGGGTGACAAGATCTTTTTTATTCCNAGGGTACAGCCTAATTCATATGACATATCTTACTATACTGGAAACTTGTATGATGATGAACTACCTACCATATTACAAGAGGCCTATGTCAATAATGGACTTGTATATGAGAGGAATATAGATGTTGAAGGGAGTCCATTACTAGCTAATATATTATCGATTGTACTTCCCTTTATATTTATTTATGTAATTATGTGGTTCCTTTTTAAAGCCATATCTAAGAATAGTGGCGGTGTTATGGGAGTTGGAAAAAGCAACGCCAAGGTATATGTTGAGAAATCAACTGGTGTTACCTTTAGGGATGTTGCTGGTCAGGAGGAAGCTAAGGAATCTCTTACTGAGATAGTAGATTTCCTTCATAATCCTGCAAAATATACCCGAATAGGTGCAAAGCTTCCTAAGGGTGCTTTGCTTGTAGGACCTCCCGGAACAGGTAAGACTTTACTTGCTAAGGCAATAGCTGGTGAGGCAAATGTTCCTTTCTTCTCCTTAACAGGGTCTGACTTTGTTGAAATGTTTGTAGGAGTGGGAGCTTCAAGGGTTAGGGATTTATTTAAGCAGGCTCAACAATCTGCCCCATGTATTATATTTATTGATGAGATTGATGCAATCGGTAAAAGCAGAGACAGTCACTATGGTGGTGGAAATGATGAAAGAGAGCAGACCTTAAATCAGCTGCTTTCTAATATGGATGGATTTGATTCCTCNAAGGGTTTGGTGGTGCTTGGTGCAACCAACCGTCCTGAAGTACTTGATAANGCACTTCTTCGTCCTGGAAGATTTGACCGCCGTATTATTGTAGATAANCCGGATCTTAAAGGCCGAATAGATATATTAAAAGTACATGCTAAGAATGTACTTATGCATGATTCTGTAGACTTAGAGGCTATAGGAAAGGCTACCAGTGGAGCNGTNGGATCTGANCTTGCCAATATGATTAATGAAGCTGCTATTCTAGCAGTAAAGCAGGGNAGAACAGTGGTAACTCAGGATGATTTATTTGAATCTGTAGAGGTTGTTATTGCTGGTAAGGAAAAGAAAGACCGAATACTTAGTAAGGAAGAAAAAAAGATTGTTGCTTATCACGAGGTAGGTCACGCATTGGTTACAGCACTACAAAAGCATGCTGAGCCAGTACAAAAGATTACCATAGTTCCTAGGACCATGGGATCTCTTGGTTATGTTATGCAGGTGCCAGATGAAGAAAAATACCTTATGAGTAAAGACGATATATTAACTCGAATTACTACTCTTTATGGTGGTAGGGCAGCTGAGGAATTGGTTTTTGGTTCTATCACAACTGGTGCTTCCAATGATATTGAAAAAGCTACTAAGCTTGCAAGGTCTATGGTTACCCAATATGGTATGTCTGATAAATTTGGTCTAATGGGACTTGAATCCATTGAGAGTCAATACCTTGATGGAAGACCTGTGCAAAACTGCAGTAATGAGACGGCAGGAGAGATTGACAAGGAAGTAATGAAGATCCTAAAGGAATGTTATAATAAAGCAAAGGAATTACTACTTGCAAACCGTGATGTCCTTGATAAGATTGCAGAATACTTAATAACTAAAGAAACTATCACTGGTGAAGAGTTTATGAATCTTTATAAAGAGGTAAAAGGAGAAGATCTGACTGAGGTTCATGATGATGACTCTGAAGCAGCTAAGGACGAAGATAGTTCCAAGGATAATAAATCAGAGGAATCTATTAGTCAAGATCATATGAAGCAAGATGAAAGATCAAAAGAAGATAAAGATAATACAAAAGTAGAATAAATATGATGTAACCCAAGAATTTAAATAAGAGAATCTAATTTTTGGGATTATTATTAACAAGATAGGTCTGCCTTACTACACAATAGAAGGCAGACCTTTTAACTAGACTTTTGTAAAAATTGTATTCTATTAGAATATGTTGCAAAACCTATCTATCTTCTATAAAATATAGATGAATATTATAAGAATTATAAAAGTACAATTTATAAATAAAAACTTTCACACCGAATATTCAAGCTTTTGAGGAAGGCATGATAATTAATGTTTAATATAGAAGAGGAATTAAAACTACTGCCGGACAAGCCGGGAGTATATATAATGAGAGATAAATCGGACACTATCATCTATATAGGAAAGGCTGTTATTCTTAAGAACAGGGTAAAGCAGTACTTTCAAAATAGTCGTAATCATACTGTCAAGATAAGGCAGATGGTAGAGAATATTGACCATTTTGAATATATTGTTACTGATTCTGAGGTAGAGGCCTTGGTATTAGAGTGCAATTTAATAAAGGAGCACAGACCAAAGTATAATACCATGCTTAAGGATGATAAGACATATCCTTATATTCGTGTTACTGTGGATGAAGCGTATCCAAGAGTATTATTTTCTAGGGATATCAAAAGGGATAAGTCAAAATATTTTGGTCCATATACCAGTTCTGGAGCGGTTAAAGATATATTGGAACTTTTAAGAAAACTTTATAAGATAAGAACCTGTAACAGAAACCTGCCTAGGGATATAGGTAAGGAAAGGCCTTGTCTATATTATTATATGGGTCAATGTGATGCTCCTTGTCAAGGTTTTATATCACAGGAGGACTATGGTAAGAATATCTCTCAGGTTATAGAGTTTCTTAGTGGGAATTATAGTCCAGTGGTTAAGATGTTAGAGGAGAGAATGATGGAAGCATCAGAGAGTATGGAGTATGAGAAGGCGGCCACTAATAGGGACTTACTAGGAAGTGTTAAGCAAATCATGAATAAACAGAAGATTACCCATACTGACTTTAGTGATAAGGACATTATTGCATTTGCTAGAAATAAGGACGAGGCTGTTGTTCAGACCTTCTTTATAAGAGGAGGAAAGCTTATTGGAAGGGATCATTTTTATCTGACAGGTGTGGAGGATGAAAGTGACAGTATGGTTGTTACTAGCTTTATGAAACAGTTCTATTCAGGGACACCTTATATTCCAAAGGAGATATTCTTAGAGGTAGAGCCTGATGAAGGGGATATAATTAGTCAGTGGTTAAGTAATAAAAGGGGCCAGAAAGTCTATATTCGTGTACCAAAGAAAGGTGATAAGGAAAAGCTTGTGGAGCTTGCCAAGAAGAATGCTCTTTTAATACTTAATAAGGATGCCGAAAAGTTAAAAAGAGAGGAAGCAAGGACAACTGGAGCTCTTAAGGAATTGGCAAAGTTCCTTGACTTGCCCATTATAAGTAGAATTGAATCCTTTGATATATCCAATACTGCAGGATTTGAAACGGTAGGCTCTATGGTGGTATTTGAACAGGGTAAGGCTAAGAAGTCTGATTATAGAAAATTTAAGATTAGATCAATTCAGGGTCCAGATGATTATGGGGGCATGTATGAAATGCTTAAGAGAAGATTTCTCCATGGCATGAGAGAGTTAGAAGAGATGAAGGAGAAAGAACTGGATAAGTCCCTAGGAAGCTTTACAAAATACCCTGATTTAATTCTTATGGACGGCGGTAAAGGCCAAGTCAATGTGGCATTAAAGGTTCTTGACGAGCTGAAACTTGACATAGCAGTCTGTGGCATGGTCAAGGATGATAATCACCGTACCAGGGGTATATATTATCGCAATGAAGAGCTACCTATTGACAAAAGTAGTGAATTATTTAAGCTGGTTACTAGAATTCAAGATGAAACCCATAGATTTGCTATAGAGTACCACAGATCCTTACGAAAGAAACGTCAGGTTCATTCTATACTAGACGATATTAAGGGGATTGGTCCAGCAAGAAGAAGGGCCTTGATGAGACATTTTAAGTCTTTAGATGCCATTAGGGAAGCCAGCCAGGAGGATATTGAGAAGGTTCCTTCTATGAATAAGTCATCAGCAAAGGCGGTCTTTGATTTCTTTAATAAGCCCAAATCCCAATAAAGATTTACATTAATCATTAGTATATGATAGAATAATGTGCAGACTTATTACTAATTATGTTATAAAGTAATTTAATTTATCTAATAAAAATAAGACTAAGGATAGAAAGAGAGGGCCAAGGGTGTATACTGTAGATTTAATCAAGCTAATAGAAAAAATGAACCTGGAAAATTTGACTCCGGATATTGATATAGGGAGAATAAAAATATCTCAACCAGATGTTAATAGACCGGCTTTACAGTTGGCAGGGTTTTTTAATCATTTTGATTCAGAGCGAGTGCAGGTTATTGGCTATGTAGAGCATGCTTATATGATGACTTTAAGTGAAGATGAACGGCTAGAGATAATGAGTAAATTAATGGATTATAAGGTGCCTTGTGTTGTACTTTGCAGAAATATTGAAGTTG
>JGI24708J26588_10001737_pt1 | contig 17051 bp, 11 predicted proteins | sample BioPla1DNA2_FD_26588 | JGI IMG/M metagenome (IMG submission 26588) | reverse complement strand
AAATCGATTGTTAATAAATAATGCAATAAGAATATGATTAGTTTAGATTATTAAATCGTCCTGCATCTATTTAAGAGTAATAAAATGAACATGAATATGCGGCTTGAATTAGTGCGTACAGAATATAAACATATAAAATAAAAACGGCAGTAAAGGAAGTACAACTGCCGTTTTTCTATATAAAAGCAGCGCTGCTAACTAAGAAATCATTAACTGCTTTGTTTTTTTTTGAAAATTTTATAAGCAATATTTACAATTAGTGCAATTAAACAGATTAGGAATACAGGAATTAGATTATGCTTATAACGCGCATAATATTCACCCACCATTTTATAATTTTCACGAAGTGTGTAACCTAGACCAATTAGTAATGTGTTCCAAATGGTGATCCCTAAAGCGGAAGCAGTAAAATATGTTACAGGATTGAGCTTTGCTGCACCGGCTACTAAGGCGATGTAGGTGCGGATAAGTGGGATTACTCGGCCTAGGCAAACGGCGGAAGCACCATAAGTGCTAAATTTTTCATAGGCAGAATTAATTCCTTTTTCACTTTTAGGAAACCGCTTTTTAATCGCCGAAAGGATTGCGCCACCGCCGAACCATCCAATGGTAAAGCAGATACCGGTACCAATAAGTCCAGCTACGATACTTAGCGGTAGGATGACAAGGAAACTGGTTTGGTTGATGGAAGCGACCGCTCCTGAAAAAGGAAGAACAATCTCACTGGATACTGGAAAGCAGGCATATTCAAGCATAATTATTAGAAACATTGCGATTAATCCATACTCTTTGATTAGGTTCAAAAGTAAATTCATTATGGCCTCCGGATATCTGATTCGAATTAAATATATGCGAGTTATCGAGAAATATAACTATACTAAAGTAAATACATAATAATTTTATCCACGTTATATTTTCTATCGCAATTCATTGAAATCCTTGACAAATAGCGAGGTTATGATTATATTAGAATAATAGTTGTGAAACTTCATTGGTTCAGCTTGTTTGCTTATTGTTAATGATTGATTTTCATTCTTTAACCAGGAATCAATGTTTTGAAAGTTAATATGTGGAAAGTTAATATGTGAAAAGCTAAGATAAGGAGTAGTAAGAGGAAATGTGCTTTCAGAGAGCTGCCGGTGGTGAAAGGCAGTAGTAACAAACTCCGAACTCGCCTTTGAGCTCCCTTTCTGAATGAAGTAGGTTAGGGCGGATATCCCGTTATCGATATTGAGTGCATAATGATATTGCGTTACCATAGTTATCATTATGAATTAGAGTGGTACCACGGAAGCGATTAATCCTTTCGTCTCTAGGAATGACATGAAATTGTAGGGGAAACCTATAATTGAAAAGTCAGGAATGAGGCGGGAGGTTTTTTTATTTGATAGGAAATATTTCTGCAATATCCTATAAATAAAAAAAGCTCTGCATATGTGAAGGAAGTTCTAAAAATATAATAACTATGCAGCTTCGTAGTATCTGATAGTTATCAAGAATATTATTAGGAGGAGTTTAATTATGGCTACACCTTATAATCATAGGGAAGTAGAGAAGAAGTGGAGAAAACACTGGGAAATGCATCCGGTGAATGTAGACGATGGTAAGAAACCAAAATATTATTGCCTCGATATGTTCCCATACCCATCCGGAAGCGGATTGCATGTAGGGCATTGGAGAGGTTATGTTATTAGTGATGTTTGGAGCCGATATAAGATGATGAATGGCTACTATATTATTCATCCAATGGGATGGGATGCCTTCGGTCTGCCTGCAGAAAACTATGCGATTAAAATGGGAGTTCATCCTAGCCAATCAACTGCTGAAAATATCGCTAATATCAAGAAACAGATGAATGAGATAGCTGCAATATATGATTGGGATATGGAGGTTAATACTACAGATCCTAATTTCTACAAATGGACACAATGGATCTTTGTTAAGATGTTTAAAGCAGGCTTAGCTTACGAAAAGGAAATGCCTATTAACTGGTGTCCTTCCTGTAAAACAGGTCTTGCAAATGAAGAGGTTGTTAGTGGTAGCTGTGAACGCTGCGGCTCCAGTGTATCCAAGAAAAATTTAAAACAATGGATGCTAAGGATTACAAAATATGCAGATCGTTTATTAGAGGATTTGGATAAATTGGAATGGCCAGAGAAGGTTAAGAAGATGCAGGCTGAGTGGATTGGCCGCAGTTACGGAGCCGAGATTGATTTCTGTGTAGAAGGTAGTGAAAAGACAATCAGAGTCTATACAACAAGACCGGATACCCTATACGGTGCAACCTTCATGGTTTTAGCGCCAGAACATGAACTGGCTAAGGAATTGGCTACAAAGGAACAGTATGAAGCTGTTGAGGATTATATCTACAAGTCATCTATGAAATCCTCCGTAGATCGTATGCAAGATAAGGAGAAAACTGGTGTGTTCACTGGAAGCTATGCAGTTAATCCATTAAATCAGGAGTTGATTCCGATTTGGTTATCCGATTACGTACTAGCGGACTATGGTACTGGTGCAATTATGTGTGTACCTGCACATGATGATAGAGACTTTGCATTTGCAACCAAGTTTAACATCCCGATTGTTCAGGTTATCTCCAAGGATGGCAAAGAAAATCCAGATCTTAGTGAAGCTTATACCGAGCCAGGAATTATGATAAATTCAGGGGATTGGACGGGAATGGATTCCGAAGAAGCAAGGAATAAAGTTCCTGAAATGCTTGAAAAACAAGGCATTGGTAAGAAAACAACCAATTATAAATTGAGGGACTGGGTATTCTCTAGACAACGTTACTGGGGAGAGCCTATTCCGATTATTCATTGCGAGCATTGTGGCGCTGTTCCGGTTCCGGAAGAAGAACTTCCGTTAACCTTGCCTGAAGTAGAGAAATATCAGCCGACTGGTACTGGAGAATCTCCTTTGGCAGAAATCCATGAATGGGTGAACACAAACTGTCCGCAGTGTGGTGCTCCTGCGAAGAGAGAAACTAATACCATGCCTCAATGGGCAGGTTCCTCCTGGTACTTCTTACGTTATGTTGATAACAAGAATGATAAGGAATTAATATCGAAGGAAAAAGCTAAAAAATATCTTCCAGTAGATATGTATATCGGTGGGGTGGAGCATGCGGTTCTTCATCTACTGTATTCACGATTCTATACGAAATTCTTAAATGACATAGGAGTTATTGATTTTGATGAGCCATTCGTTAAATTATTCAATCAAGGTATGATTGGTAAAGATGGCGCAAAAATGAGTAAATCAAAGGGCAATGTAGTTTCTCCGGATGAATTGGTTCGCGACTATGGATGCGATGCTTTAAGAATGTATGAGCTTTTCGTAGGACCTCCAGAACTAGATTCGGAATGGGACGATCGAGGAATTGATGGTGTATACCGTTTTATCAATCGTTTCTACAATCTGGTTATGGTTAATAAGGATAAATTATCTAAGGAAACGAAGGAAACAGTTAAACTTCGTAACCGTATGGTTTATGATATTACCAGCCGTCTAGAGGCCTTCAGTTTGAATACAGTCGTTAGTGGTTTTATGGAATACAACAACAAAATGGTTGATTTGGCCAAGAAGCAAGGGATCGATAAGGCAACCTTGGAGACAGCCATTATCCTACTTGCTCCATTTGCTCCTCATGTTAGTGAAGAGCTTTGGCAGCAGCTTGGTCATGAGACATCTGTATTCGATAATAGCTGGCCTACCTATGACGAATCTCAGTTGAAGGATGATGAAATAGAAATTGCACTTCAGGTGAATGGTAAGACAAAGGGTACTATGATGATTGAAGCAGATGCGACAAAAGAAGCAGTAATTGCTTTAGCTAAAGAAAAGCTGGCAGATAAACTAACGGGAAATATTATCAAAGAAATCTATGTTCCAGGTAGAATTGTCAACATTGTAGCACGATAAGTAGATAAGCCATATAAGTAATATAAGCTGCATAAGTTCAACATGTATAATAAAACAAAACTAGCTACTTAAGTTAAAATAAAACTTATTAGTAGCTAGTTTTGTTTTATGGAATATATTATGAAAAGTTAGAGGCAATAGGGTATAGATGTTATGACTTATCTTTGTACACGTCCGGAAGCATCTCCACCGGCAAGTTTTTTAACCTCATTGACAGAAACCATGTTAAAGTCACCTTCAATACTATGCTTTAAGCAGCTGGCTGCAACAGCAAATTCAATTGCTTCCTGTGGAGCGTAATCATTTAAGCAGCTATAAATCAGTCCAGCACCGAAAGAATCGCCGCCGCCAACGCGGTCTACAATATGAATTAAATAATTTTTACTAAAGTAATAATCCTTGCCATCAAAGAGCATTGCTGCCCAATTATTATCATTGGCAGATAGGGAACCTCGAAGNGTAATGGCAACCTTAGAGAAATTAAAACGATCAACCAGTTGTTTGGCAACATCTTTGTAGCCTTCGTGATTAACCTTACCGGCAGTAATATCAGTATTCGCAGCTTTAATTCCAAAGACATCGCTGGAATCCTCTTCATTTGCGATACAAACATNAACATAGTGGCAAAGCTCTCCCATGACCTTGCCTGCTTTCTCCTTAGACCATAATTTATTACGATAATTTAAGTCACAGCTAATGGTTATGTTACGTTCTTTTGCTGCCTTACATGCTTCCAGGCAGATTGCTGCCACATTATCACCAAGAGCAGGAGTAATTCCTGTGAAATGGAACCAGTCGGCACCTTCAAAAATCTTGTTCCAATCAAAATCCTCACTTGTTGCTGTTGCAATCGAAGAACCTGCACGATCATAAATAACTTTGGATGGACGTTGGCTTGCACCTTTTTCTAAGAAGTAGATACCAACACGGTCACCACCACGGGTGATATGAGATGTATCTACCCCAAATTTCCTTAAGGAATTTACACCAGCCTGGCCGATTTCATGTGTCGGAAGCTTAGTAACAAAAGCGGCATCCAAACCATAGTTTGCTAGAGAAATAGCAACATTTGCTTCCCCGCCACCATAGGTCGCGCCATAAGATTCCGCTTGAACAAAACGGTAATATCCTTCTGGAGCCAACCTTAACATTATTTCACCAAAAGTAACAACTCTCTTACTCATTATTTTCCCTCCACTTTTTTATTATTTCTGAATCAGATGAATTGCGAAACCACCAACTTCATCCTTCATATAAACGGTTTTCACTGAGCCATTATTATCATAGTTGGCTGTATTCATATCAAATTCAACTCCACGTTTAGATAAATGGTACATTGCTCGTTTAACGTCATTCGTCTGAACCGCGATATGTCCATTCTTACCAAGGTAAGGAGATTTCAATACCTCAACTCCACTACCGGCAAAGATTGAACTACTACCAACAATTTTGCTAAAACCAAACATTTTATCAAAGTAGTCTGCAACAGAGGTTGCTTCATTTTCATTGTTAGTATTAATACCTATATGCCTTAATTCAAAGCCAAGCATTAAATGTATTGCTTCCTCGGTCAGTTTCTTAATGCCATTAAAGTCTTTTGCCTTTAGCAAATCCTTGTTAACCATCCAACTACCACCACAGGCGATAATCTTCTTATATTCTAAGTAGCTATTTAAATTCTTAGCGTTGATTCCACCGGTAGGCATGAACTTTATCTTGGTATAAGGTGCTGCCATAGCTTTGATTTTCGCTAAACCGCCTGAAGCTTCCGCTGGGAAGAATTTCACCACCTCTAGTCCATGTTCTAAAGCTTGTTCAATGTCCGAAGGACTGGAGCATCCTGGGGTGATTGGAATATTCTTAGAAACACAATAGGATACAATCTTCGGGTTAAATCCTGGGCTTACGATGAATTTAGCACCGGCATTCATAGCACGGTCTACCTGTTCGGTGGTTAATACTGTTCCAGCACCAACCAGCATATCCGGATAAGCTTCCGTCATAATTTGAATAGCTTCCTCTGCTGCAGTGGTTCTAAATGTAACTTCCGCACAGGGTAGCCCGCCATCATAAAGCGCCTTTGCTAAAGGAAGGGCATCCTCTACATTGTCCAAGGCGATTACGGGGACGATTCCTAATAATGAGATTTGTTCTAAAATTGGATTCATTTTTCCTCCATTCCTGCGCATGATTTTTCTGTCTTATAAGACAATACGCATAATTTTTTGTGCCAGATATGTTAGAATTCTGATTTTATCAAAACTCGTTTCATATTTGGTTTATATCATTAAGTCTGCTTAAAATTGTTCGATTTTTTATTGACATGGTAAAAGTTTCATGATACGATACTAAATATCACAATATGATACCATATAATGGTATTATAGGATTTTTGTATATATATGTCAAGAACAATCCAGCTTACAATAGATATAATGAACTATAGATAATAAAAATATAAATATGTTTTTACAAAAGGTAAATTAGCTTTGATATAGATAAGGNACATGTATCTATTGTATGAAAAATTTATAGGTAAACATGTTTCTAAATTATACAAACATAGTGATATACAGAAAGGAAAAAATATATGAAAAGCAAGAATCCGATACAGTCAGCAGAGCGTATTTTTCACATCCTAGAGTTTATGGCGTTTAATGGGCCATCAGGAGTTGTTGAAATTGGAAATGCATTAGATCTTCATAAGAGTACGGTGCATAGAATGTTACTATCCTTAACTAGTTTGGGATATGTTACACAGAATGAGAAAAACGGGAAGTATGAATTGACATTCAAATTAGTAAGGCTATCTAGCCAATTTTTATCTAAGATGGATATCTATTCGATTGCCCATCCCTATATGGAACGCCTGGCCGAAACTTGTCAGGAGACGGTACATTTAGTTAAAAGGCTGGGAAATGAAGTTGTATATATTGATAAGATTGAACCGATAGGAATTCGTGATAGTAGTATAAGAATGGCTTCTCGTATCGGACTAATGCGTCCCATGTATTGCTCCGCTGTTGGAAAAGCAATCTTGGCTGAATTGCCAATGGAAGAGGTTCGTACCATATGGGAGCAGAGTAATCCGGAGCAAAAGACAGAATACACAATTACTTCTCTTAGCCAATTGGAGGAAGAGTTATCGAAGATTAAAAATCTAGGATATGCGATGGATAACCAGGAAAATGAAATCGGTGTTCGTTGCATTGCGGCTGCAATTTTAGATTATCAGAATAAGGCGAAATATGCCTTCAGTATATCTGCACCAATTAATCGAATGACTGACGAGAGAGTCAAGGAATTTGCAAAGCATGTGCTTAAAATGAAGAAAGAATTATCATGGCACTTAGGAAATGGCTATTGAAATGTAAAATAAACGATTCGAAAAAGGTAGCAATGATTTATTTTGCTATCTTTTTCTATTTATGATAATATTGCGATGTATAACAACATTTATATAGGGATATATCATTGATGTAATGCTTTTAATCTGGTAATAGAATTAAGTTAAGTAGGTTAAATAGCTATGTGTTAAGAGAAAAATTATAATATAAATTTAATTTTAATTTAATAAAAAATTATGTGTAAGTGGCATGAAGTTATGATAAAATATAAAGGTATTTTAAATTATTCCTTAAAATGGCTTTATTGTTATTTATTCTTATATAGTTAATATGCTATATTGTAGATATAGGAGGAACGAATATGAAATTATTTACCAAACTTAACAAGAAAGATCTATGGACGATTCCGAATATCCTATGCTACATCCGATTCGCATTAATACCTATTTTTATTATTATGTATATCAATGCGCAAGAGCCAAGGCAATACCTGCAGGCAGCAGCAGTGGTTCTTATATCCGGACTTACGGATTTCCTTGATGGTTTTATTGCCCGCCGTTATAATATGATTACGGAATTTGGTAAATTGATTGATCCTTTGGCGGATAAATTTACGCAGGCTGCTTTGATATTTGTACTAGTGGTGAAAATTCGATGGATGTTTTTATTATTGATATTGTTTGTAATTATGCAGGCATTTTTGTTAATTGCCGGAATTGTAATGCTAAAGAAGGGGAAAAAGCTTAATGGTGCGAAATGGTTCGGAAAGGTATCGACTACCGTGTTTTACGGGACAATGCTTTTCCTAGTTGCAATACCTACGTTAAATCCTGTCGCAACCAATATACTAATGTTGATCTGCGGAATATTTCTTCTCTTATCTTTTGTGCTATATGTTAGGGAATATATTATGATGTACCGAGAAGTAAAAGCGGAGGAATACCATGGACTTAAATAAAAACAACATTAAAAAGATATTGGGAATTATAACATTTGCCATTCTGCTCTTTGTTGGTATCCAGAATATTAATGCTATATGGAGGTTCCTTTCTAGTTTAATAGGACTAATATTTCCCTTCCTTTTAGGGGGAGGTATCGCATTTATCCTGAATGTTCCTATGAGAAGCATTGAAAAACTCTTGTTTTCAAAGTCAAAGGCTGAGAAAAAGTCTCATATAAAATTAAAGCGACCACTAAGCCTACTACTTACGGTGGCTATTATTGTGGGAATTGTCCTTATGATTGTATTCCTCATTATTCCTGAAATTGGTCGAACGATAGAGATTATTAGTAATCGATTTCCAGCGTTCCAGAAAAGAATTGAAGTAAAATATAATGAGCTTATTATAGAATATCCAGCAATTGTTGATTACGTTAGTGAGATTGAAATTGATTGGGCAAAACTCGGAGAGAGTACGATTAATTTTATCAAAAATAGTGGTGGAACTATGCTACANTCAACTTTTGGNATTGCGACCTCNATTGTGGGCGGCTTCATTAATTTCTTCCTTGGTTTCCTGTTTGCAATCTACATCTTGTTGCAAAAGGAGAAATTGGGGAGGCAAGCAAAGAAGTTATTGTATGCTTATTTGCCAGAAAACGCAGCCGATAGAGTGGTAACAATTAGCTCCCTTTCCTTTGTTACATTTTCAAAATTCCTATCGGGGCAGTGTTTGGAGGCCGTAATTCTTGGTATTTTGTTCTTTCTAGCGATGAGCATTTTTGGCTTCCCATATGCATTGATGATCAGTGTATTAATAGCTTTCACGGCACTGATCCCATTATTTGGAGCATTTATTGGATGCTTTGTGGGGGCATTTCTAATCTTTATTGTAAACCCAATACAAGCATTGTGGTTCATTATTATGTTTCTTATTATACAGCAATTGGAAGGAAATTTAATCTATCCGCATGTTGTAGGTGGTTCTATCGGTTTACCTTCCATATGGGTATTGGTAGCGGTAAGTATCGGTGGCAGTACAATGGGAGTAGCTGGTATGCTAATTTTTATTCCGATGTCTTCCATCCTGTATGCCTTACTTCGTGAGGCGGTTAATAAACGCTTAAAGGAAAAGAATGTCCAGCCGAATAAATATAATTCTTAATTAACATTTCAAATCTGAGTAATGAAAATCAGCAGTACAAATTCATAAATATGTACTGCTGATTTTTATTTTGTTATGAATTTCTTGTTTTTACAGGTCCTGTAGATTCTCTCTTTATGAATTTTGCCCGGAGTAGAAGTTTACTTGTGGTAACATCATGTATTAATCCATCCAGTAAAAGAAATGCGCTCTTTCCTAAATCAATTCGGTCCTGGCGAATTGTAGTTAGGGATGGCGAATATTGCGCAGCGATCGGTAGATCATCAAAGCCAATGATACTGATATCATCTGGAACCTTCAAACCATGCTTTACCACTTCAGTTACAGCGCCTGTCGCAATTAAATCACTTGCACACATAATGGCTGTGGCACCATTTTCCAAGAAGCCAGGTACATGATCTTTTGCACAATCCGGTACATAATAGCCATAAGCCATGAGTTTATCATCCAGTTCTAATCCATGTTTTCTCATGCTATTAATAAAAGCCTGGTGACGCTGTGCAGAAACCATGGAATTCTTGGAACCATTTAATAATGCAATTCTTGTATGCCCCAAATCTTTTAGATGTTCTACAGCCAGATCAATTCCCTCATTATTGTCAGTTCCAACATAGCCCACATGATTATTCCGTTCAATATAGTTATCAAGGAGAACGGTAGGGACTGTGGTTTTAGCTAACTGCTTGACCCAATCATCATGCAATTCAAAACCAAGTAGAAATGCTCCGCTATAGCCGTTCTTTAGCATATAGGTATCGTACTTTTCCTGCGTCTGCATATTCAGATTCATTGGTACAACAGAAACTTCCCAATGCCTTCTGGCTGCTGACAACTTAAAGCCAACAATAATCTCGTAGCCGAACTGCTCTATATTCTCATAGTCCATATTCTCAATTAATATACAGACCTTTCGTGTGTTTGAGGATCTCATTTTCTTAGAGGCATACCCCATCTCAACAGCCGTATCCAATACCAGTTGACGCATCTGGTCGCTGATATCGCTGGCACCGTTCAACCCCTTTGAAACGGTACTGACGGCGATCCCTAATTTATTCGCTATATCTTTAATCGTTGCCATGGATTATTCCTCCAATCAATATCAAAATAACTTATTTTAACCATATCAAGTATAAACCTAAGTAATATTATTTTCAACATATAGGCAGAAATTTTCCTAATCTTACAGTTTTGATATGGAGAAAACTGTATTTTGTTGTTTATTGTGTCAAGAAAATTGGATTATTTAATTACCACTGATCACATGATTATTATAATATTTCTAGCTATTATATGGCTTTNCTAGTAGCATTTTAAAGATTTTACAATAAAAACATACAAAGAATCGAACCTGGGAAATTGGTGTCTGTATAAATTTATTAAAAAAATTAATTCTTTATATTGACAAATGGATATTAAGATGGTAGTCTAATAATGAAAGTTTCGAAAATTTCCGAAAACTTATAATAACAATAAGAAATTTATACAATGGTTAAATTCATACATGGAAAGAAATATGAATTTCAAGATAACAATTAGCGACAAGAAGATGAGTAATTAGGAGGATAATATGGATCAGGGGTTTAAGAAAAATGTAAGTATCATTCTCGACCTGGATTATGGCACTACAATAAAGGAAGCGAGCACAAAAGAGCTGTACAACGCAGTATCTAAGGCGGCAATGAAGACGCTTGGTAGGGAATGGGGATTAAATGCTTCTGGTAAAAAAGTATGCTATCTATCGGCTGAATTTCTAATCGGTCGATTGGTTTATAACAATCTGTATAATATGGGTTTGTTTAGCCAATTTGCAGAACTGATGAGTGAGAACAACATCGATATTCGAATTTTTGAGGATATAGAAGATGCGGCACTTGGTAATGGTGGATTAGGAAGGCTAGCGGCTTGCTTTTTAGATTCCGGAGCAACTATTGGTATAACTTTAAATGGTTATGGAATTCGATATAAATATGGCTTGTTTAAACAGTATTTTGAGAATGGCTTCCAAAAGGAAATTCCAGATGATTGGCAGCAATTCGGAGATCCTTGGTCTATCCGTAAGGAAGAGGATAAGGTTCTGATTCGTTTCAAGGATCAATCCGTATATGCAGTTCCTTATGATACTCCGGTCATTGGTTACGGTGGTAATACAGTTAATACACTACGACTTTGGCAGGCGGAACCGGTGGAAGGCTTCAATTTTGAATTATTTAATGAGCAAAAGTACCAGGAAGCTGTAAAGAACCGTGATGAGGCAGAAGCAATAAGTAGTTTACTATATCCGAATGATAGTACTGATGAAGGTAAGAAATTAAGATTAAAGCAGGAATATTTCTTTGCTGCAGCTTCCTTACAGGATATCGTAAGAAGCTATAAGAAAAAATACGGGGATGATTTCAATCATTTTTCTAAAGAATATGCAATCCAGTTAAATGATACTCACCCAGTGGTTGCAATTCCTGAGTTGATCCGATTGCTGATGGAGGAGGAGAAAATCTCCTTTACAAAGGCACTCCGTATCTCTAAAGAGACCTTTGCTTATACCAACCATACGATAATGTCGGAAGCTTTGGAAAAATGGAATGTGGGCTTATTCCAGGAGANTATTCCGGACCTTTATAAATACATAGAAATGCTCAATAAGGCATTGATCAAAGAGTTAATAAGCTCTGGAAAAGAAAAGGAAGAAGAGCAGAAAATCTATCAAATCATTGATGGAGATACGATCCATATGGCTCGTCTTGCAATCTTTGCTTCCCATTCCGTCAATGGAGTAGCTAAGATACATACGGAAATACTTAAAAATGATGCCCTAAAGGAATGGTACGAATTGTATCCAGACCGTTTTAATAATAAAACCAATGGTATTACCCAGAGAAGATGGCTTGCTTTGGCTAATATGGAACTGGCAGGATTTATCACTGACAAGATAGGCAACTCTTGGATTACTCAACTGGACTATTTGAAAAATCTAATGAAATACGTAGATGATAAAAATGTGATAAAACAATTTGGGGAGATTAAGCAGATAAAGAAGAGACAGTTGGCAGAGTACATATACAAACAAGAGGGTATCACAGTAAATCCAGATTTCATTTTTGATATTCAGATCAAAAGGCTCCATGAGTATAAGCGACAATTGTTAAATGCATTTTCCATTCTCGATATTTACTTTGGATTAAAGGATGGAAGAATTAAAGAGTTTCATCCTACCGCCTTTATCTTCGGAGCAAAAGCGGCACCAGGGTACTTTAGGGCTAAAGGTATCATTAAATATATCAATGAGATAGCGAAGATGATTAATGAAGACCCTGAAGTACAGGATAAACTACAGGTAATCTTTGTATCCAATTATAATGTGTCCTACGCGGAGAAACTTACACCAGCAGCGGATATATCAGAACAGATATCAACGGCAGGTACTGAGGCTTCCGGTACTGGCAATATGAAATTTATGCTAAATGGGGCAGTAACTTTAGGTACCTTCGATGGGGCCAATGTGGAGATTGTAGAGCAAGCTGGTGAAGAGAATAATTATATCTTTGGTGCAAGAGTAGAAGATATTGAAAAGCTTCGTGATACATATAGTCCAAGAAAGTTGTATGAGGAGAATCCACGGATTAAGAAAGTACTGGACACCTTAGTGGATGGAACTTTTAATGACGATGGGACCGGAATGTTTAAGGAATTATATGACTCCATTCTTGAAGGGGCTAGTTGGCATCAACCAGATCATTATTTCTTGTTGCTAGACTTTATGTCCTATTGCGAAACCAAACTTCAGGCAATTAATGATTATTACGATCAATACACATTCCGTAGAAAATGCTTCATTAACACGGCAAATGCAGGCATATTCTCCAGTGATAGAACGATTCGGAATTATGCAGATGAGGTATGGAATTAATATGTGATCCTACATATTTATTCATAATAAAAAAGAAAGAGGTAGAGAGGTATGAAGAAGATTACAAAACTTATGGCTCTTCTTATGATTACCATTATGGTAATCGGTAGTTTCGCAGCATGTGGCGGCAAGGAAGATACACCTGCTGATTCAACAGCTAACGAAACACAGAATAATAAAGAAGAGAAGAAGGAAGAAAGCAAAGGTGAAACTAAAGAAGAAACACCAGAAGAGGTAGTAGCAGAGCCTGTTACATTAAAGATTTGGGCTCCAGAGAACCAGATACAGACAGGTACCATGGATTCTATGGCAAAATCATTCCAGGAATTACATCCTGAATGGGATATTACTTTTACCATTGAAGCAGTTGGTGAAGACGTAACAAAGGACGAAATTTTAAAAGACGTTTCTGCTGCTGGTGATGTTTTCTTCTTTGCAAATGACCAATTAAATGAATTAGTAAATGCTGGTGCTATCGCTAAGCTTGGTGGTAGTGCAGAAGAATTGGTTAAGACTACAATGGCGGATACTGTTGTTGATACTGTAACTGCATCAGATGGTTCTATCTATGCAATTCCATTTACCCATAATACTTTCTTTATGTTCTATGATAAGACTATTTTATCCGAAGAAGATGTAAAGACCATGGAAGGCATTATGGCAAAATCTACGGCAGACAATGTGTATAATTTCTGCTTTGATTCTGCAGGTGGTTGGAAACTTGGTGCTTGGTATTATGGCGCGGGGTTAACAATCTATGGCGAGAATGCAACGGATTATGCAGCAGGCTGTAATTGGAATAATCCAACGGGTATCGCTGTAACTAATTATATTATTGATTTGATTAATAATCCAAAGACCGCATATGCAGACGATGTATCCTTATCCGAATTAGCAGCGGATCATAGAATCGGTGCTTGGTGGGATGGTTCTTGGAACTATCAGTCATACAAGGATGCTCTAGGCGATGATCTAGGCCTTGCTGTTCTTCCTACCTTCAATCCAGATGGAAACGATTATCAATTAAAGGGTTTCTATGGTTCCAAGGCAATCGGTGTTAATCCTCAGGCTGCTTTCCCTCAAGTAGCTGTTGCATTTGCAACCTACCTTGGTGGAGAAGAGATGCAGTTACAGCGCTTTATTGAAACAGCGCAGGTACCTACGAATTTAAATGCTGCTGAGGCTCCTGAAGTTAAGGCTGATGAAGTTGCTACCGTTATCGTTAACGAAGCAAGTATAGCATCTATAATGCAGCCGACATCTGCAGAGTTTGGTTCTAGGTATTGGTCTAATGTTGGTGCAGTTGCTACTGAGATTCGAAGTGGTGACTTTAATAAGAGCAATGCACAAGAAAAAATGGATGCATTTGTTGCTACCTTGGTAGTAGAATAATCATTTAATAAGTTTGGCTTTGTATAGAAACGGAATGTTCAAGCAAATATGGGGCATTCCGTTTCTATCCTTACATAATTACTGGGATTAGGTGAAAATTTTTGACCAACAAGTTGTGTACTTGCATAATTCCCTGGCACAAAAACTTAATTTTATGCGCACAGTCACACGAGTGGGTCTTTTATATGCGCAGGAATGGAGAGGAAAATGGGCAGCAAAAAGCAAATAACATACGAAAATTCCAATGTAATAGAAGTAGGCTTTGGAACCGCCTTTAAGAGAGGTAATTGGCTTACCAAACTTTCTGCAATCATATTTGGTTTAGGAAATATTTTGAATAAGCAGTTTGTTCGGGGACTTTTGTATCTAAGTCTTGAATTAGCTTATCTATACTATATGATAACCTTTGGTGTTACAGCGTTAAAGGATTTAATTACCTTAGGAACGGTAGCACAGATTGAGGTTTTTAATGAAGAAAAGCAAATCTATGAATATATTGTTGGCGATAATTCCATGCTTTGCTTATTGTATGGAGTGCTAACGGTGGTTATAACTTTAGCTATAATCTATTGTATGACCGGTTCAGTCAAGAGCGCCTATGATACGCAGAGAAGGAAAGAACTTGGTGGAAGCATACCTAACTTCCTTGATGATCTAAATAGTCTAAAACAGAGAAACTTACATAAAGCAATGTTATTTACACCGGTTTTGGGAGTTATCAGCTTTACGATTATTCCATTGATTTTCATGATATTAATTGCTTTTACTAACTATGATAAAAGTCATCAACCTCCAGGAAATTTGTTTGATTGGGTGGGATTTGCCAACTTTAAAGCACTATTTGCAGAAGGCAGTATGCTATCCAATACTTTCTGGCCAATTCTAGGCTGGACAATTACTTGGGCGATATTTGCAACTTTTTCCTGTTATATCTTAGGTATGATTTTAGCAATCGTTATTAATCGAGAAGGTACTCGTTTTAAAGGCTTTTGGAGATTCCTATTTGTCCTATCGATTGCTATTCCGCAATTTGTATCCTTACTTACAATGCGGACAATCTTTAACACCAATGGACCTGTTAATTCCTTGCTTAGAACTCTTGGTGTCATCGGTATACGTGAATCGATTCCATTTTTGACCCATCCGACGCTAGCAAAAATTACGATTATCTGTATTAATATTTGGATTGGTGTTCCTTATACATTATTAACAACTACCGGTATTCTTCAAAATATACCGAAAGATTTATATGAGGCAGCTAAGGTAGATGGAGCAAATGTTTTTGTTACCTTCTTTAAAATTACATTACCATACATGCTGTTTATAACAACGCCGAATTTAATCACCTCCTTTGTTGGAAATATAAATAACTTTAATGTCATTTACCTGCTCTCTGGTGGAGGTCCGGACTCTCTCGAGTACTATGCAGCGGGTAAGACAGATCTTTTAATTACCTGGTTGTATCGGTTGACGATAACAGAGAAAGATTACAATATTGGTTCGGTGATTGGTATTATCACCTTTATTCTATTGGCAACCGTGTCACTGATTACTTACCGAAGATCAAAATCCTATAAAGATGAGGAGGCGTTCCAATAATGAAGAAAAAGAAAAACAGATCAATAAAACGTTTTATTACAAATTCGATTGTTCATATAATATTGGCCATTCTTGGTGCGATCTGGGTTCTTCCGATTATCTTTGTTATTCTCACCTCCTTTCGTGAAGAAAGTGGGGGCTATAAGAGCTATATTCTGCCAAGAGGATATACCCTCGATAATTATAAGAACTTATTTATCCAGCAAGGAAGTCTTAACTTCCCTAGATGGTTTATCAATACCTTAATTGTTTCCATCTGTACCTGTATCCTATCAGCCTTCTTTGTACTTTGCGTGTCCTTTGTTATGTCAAGGCTACGCTTTAAGATGCGTAAAAGAATGATGAATATTGCTCTCATCCTTGGAATGTTCCCGGGATTTATGTCCATGATTGCTATATATTATATATTGAAAGGATTTGGACTACTGGATGCAGGTCCATTAAAATTATTGGCACTGGTTATGGTATATTCGGGAGGTTCTGGACTCGGTTTTTATATCGCCAAAGGATTCTTTGATACGATACCAAAAACCATTGATGAGGCTGCTTATATTGATGGAGCAACCAAATGGGATGTGTTCAGGAAAATAACCATCCCCTTATCTAAACCGATTATTGTCTACACCTTGTTAACTTCTTTCATGGGACCTTGGATCGATTATATCTTTGCCAAGGTTATCCTTGGGCAAGATCGTTCCTACTACACGGTAGGTATTGGTTTGTGGACGATGTTGGAGAAGGAGTTCATAGAATACTATTACACCCAGTTCTTCGCAG
>JGI24708J26588_10001733_pt1 | contig 17070 bp, 12 predicted proteins | sample BioPla1DNA2_FD_26588 | JGI IMG/M metagenome (IMG submission 26588) | reverse complement strand
ATTAGTCTGTTTTGGAACGATTATTTATTAATGCCATCAATATAAAAAGCTAAGATTATTCCGATATATTGTTATTTACATCAAGAACTGAGATATCCTCCCGATCAATGACCTTATCACAATTGGAACAGTAGTATTGCAATTCTACCCTATGGCCACATGATTTATGACTTAATTGTTTGTAGCATTTTTTCAAGTGTTTCTCTCCCCAGAGAATTATACTGTTAAATACATCGCAAAGATCTTTCCCACTATTGCTTAGGAGATAACGGTATCTGGGGGGATGATTTTGATATAGTTGCGGTTCTATTAAACCATCCATTTCTAGGCTTTTTAAGCGGTCGGAAAGTAGATTCGTTGGAATCCCTTCTAAACGATCGTGGATATCTTTATATGTATCACGACCCATCATAATCTGTCTTAGAATCAATAAGGTCCATTTATCCCCAATAATATTTAGGGTTTGGGCAATATTACAGGGTAGGTTATATAAATATTTCATGTTATTCCACTCCTATTTAATTTTGTTGATGATTCAAAGTAGAAGATATTAACTCTATCATAGCATAAAGTGAGGATAATTTGGATTAAATCGTTAAATAAAAGACAATCAGGGATATTTAAAATGGAGAAGACTCCCGCTTATCAAGTTGGATTAAAATAAGTTTAAACGAGAGCCTATTCTCCAAAGATAAAAATGTATCATACTTTTCCTTGGTCATAAATAGCCAGACAATAATCTGCTACTACTCAGTTGCTTCTAGTGTATGCTGAAGACCATTTAACATCATATCTTTGGTCATCATACCAGGAGCATAGCCTAAGATATTACCTTCCTTATCGATAAAAAAGGTGGTTGGAAAAGAATAGACATAATAATTTGCAAATACTTCACCTGTTACATCGAAGACCGTAGGGAAGCTATATTCATTTTCTTCGAGGAATTCTATGATTTCTTCCTGAGAGACATCTTGATTATAGGGAAATTCTTCACTGCTTGGATTGGCAACCCCTAATATCACAATATCATCTTTATTCTGGTTAAATTCTTGATACAACTCTTCGATATCCGGCATTTCTCTTTGACAAGGTGGACACCAGGTAGCCCAGAAATTTAGAAAGACAACTTTTCCTTTGTAATCGGATAAGGTGTGTTCATTTCCATACTGATCAACTAAAGTAAAATCAATGGCAGGTACTTTCTTAGCTTCTTCCTCTTGATCATCTGCTTCTGTTTTGTCTTCTGAATCAAAATTATGGGAAGAAGTATTCTCGGGATCAGCGTCTTGATTGCCTTCATTTTCTCCTGTGTTATCAGTGGGGCCTTGATTGCTATGATTGGTTTTATTTTCTTGATTAGCATTATAATCATCTCTATTGCTGTCCGTAGGGTCGTTAGTATCGCTGTTTTCTGAATTGGCATCATTTGAATCCGATGTATTTTTCCGGTTATTATTCTGCTCATCAGCTTCTTCTACCGATGGTACCGTAAAGGAGTTAAGGTATTTGGAAAAACTATTCATCCAACCAGTAAAGGTCATGAAACCAATTAAAATTAAGAGAGCTCCGCCGACCTTTACCGCGTATTTAAGCAGCTTTTGATGGGATTTTAAGAAGTTTAAAACTTGAGTAGTAAACAATCCCAATAGTAGGAAGGGTAAAGTAAAACCGATGGTATAAATAGCAACAAGTAGATTACCCATAAGATTACTTCCGGTACCAGATGCCATAATTAACACAGAAGATAGAGCAGGACCAACACAAGGAGTCCAAGCAAAACTAAAGGTAAAGCCCATGAAGAAAGCTACCAGGGGGTTCATTTTTCGGTTTAAAAAGTTTAAACGAAGTCTTCTTTCTCTTTGCAGGAATTTAAAATCCAATATACCTAATTGGATTAGACCCAGTACTATGATCAATATACCGCCGATCCTTGTGAACCAATATTGGTTACTTCGAAAGAAGGTTCCCAGGGCTGTAAATGACATACCGAGGATAAAAAATGCAAAGGAAATTCCAAACACAAAGAAGATAGTATGAAAGAACACCCGACTTCTTTGATAGGATATACTACCATCTTCTCCTAGCTGTTTTGCATTACCAGCCAAATAACTCATATAAATGGGTATCAAAGGTATCACGCAGGGGGAGAAAAAGGAAAGTAATCCTTCTAAAAATACTATGGTTATACTTAAACTATTATTTACTAAGAAACTGTTCAGTGTATATCATCTCCCTATCTTTTTTTTCTAATTATAACCATGTAACTTTAAAAAGTCAAGTGGCTTTATAAAATAAATCATACAAAATAAATTACATTGAAATTATGGATTTGATAAAAAAGAAAAGTAGATAATTTCCACTGTTTTAAATTTTTTTAATATACCATTATGCACTTCATTTTCTAACATTTAACTTGAACTTATGATAGCAATTGGGCTTATCATTAGTAACAAGGTAATAATCCAAGCTTTCAAGGTCTAGGTGGATTGTTTGGATTAGGGTAAATGGTTCCTTGGCTTGGTACGGTGGCTGATTATAATAGTATTGTTTGTTTTGTTGGTTGTTAGAATTTTGGTAATATTGATTGTTTACTAAAGTTTTATTGACACATAAAAAGACATATGATATGATGGTTTTAAAATTTTAATTAAAATATTTTAAGTAATCTTTTAGAAAATTTTAAAACGGTTTTTTCCTATCATAGTGGAAAACTAAAATAGCGATTGTAGCAGGAGGACAGTATGCTGGAAAAAGAATTTGAAAAACTTTATCTAATGTTTCGTGATAATTATTGTAAAAATTTATTCTCTCATGTTAATGAAGATAAGGACAGCTTAACACCGACGGAATCCTATTGTCTGGAAGTTATATATTTATTGAACCGGCCTACTGTACATGAGTTTGCCAAGTATGTGAAAATATCTCAACCCAATGCAACATATCGAATCAATAACTTGATTCAGAAAGGATATATAAGAAAGACTGTTTCTGAATACGACAAACGAGAATATTTTCTTGAGGTTACGGATAAATTTTTAAAATTTTATGGAGCCAATGCTTCCTTTAATGTAAAATTAATGAATGGGATTAGAGAAAAATTCTCGGAGGAAGAAGTTGAGCTATTGGAAAAGATGTTAAAAAAGATTGTCGAAGAAATTATGGTTTAGCAAGAAAGGAAAAACAGAATAATTATGGCTATTAGAATTATTACAGACTCAACCTCAGATATTAGCTTTGCTCAGGCTAAAACCATGGGTGTTACCTTAGTACCCCTAAAAGTAATATTTGGAGATACTGAGTATCGTGAGGGAATTGAAATTACAATAGACGAATTCTATAAAAAGTTAGTGGAGGCAGATAAATTACCAACAACTTCTCAACCGTCACCGGATGATTTTTTAAAGTATTTTCAAGAGGCCAAGGAAGCAGGAGATAGTGTTATTGTTATCCTGATCTCAAGTAAATTAAGTGGAACCGTACAAAGTGCCCTGATTGCCAAAGATATGGTAGGCTACCCGGATATTCATATTGTTGATAGTAAGAACACAATTACAGGTTTACGTACCTTAGTAGAAATTGCCGTCCAGATGAGGGATATGGGTAAGGGTTGCATTGAAATTATTAATCAACTGAATGATCTTAAGGAACGCATCGTTTTACTTGCCATGATGGATACCTTAGAATATCTCTATAAGGGAGGACGTTTATCAAAAACCTCCACGATTCTTGGATCCCTTTTAAAGTTTAAGCCAATCATAACCTTAAAAGACGGTTCCATCGAAGTCGTAGGGAAAGAAAGAGGAGTAAACAAAGGTATAGCAAAAATCATGGATTCCATTGGTGACTTTGGTGAAATCGATTTAAACTATCCAATTAATTTAGGATATACAGCAGAGAATAGTAAATCCTTGATTTTAATGGAGCGATTGATGGATAAGTATCAACTCAGTGATTTGCCCATGCATTCCGTAGGATGTGTTGTAGGAACCCACGCAGGACCAGGGGCATGTGTGTTGACCTATATTAGGAAAAAGTAGATATGGAAGAAGATGTATGTTGGCCTATTTAGGAAAAAGTAAGATCCTGAGAATAAACTGGAACACAAGTAAATAAGTTAAATCATCTAGCCTATCAAAATAAGGGCTAGATGCTAATAAGGATTATATGGTTGTGGTAGGAGAAGATTTTACCACAACCTTTCTTTTTATGGATAAAGGAGGATTACCCTGGAAATGCTGCCAGTTATTACACAAATATTATTTAATTATTACATAAATGTTAAATTGTAGATTGACATATTAATAATTTTGTAATAATATATGGTCATACATAATACAACATAGCAACAAAGGAGAATTTAATATGAGACAAAAGTACTTTGTACGTGTAGCATCGATATGTATGGCTATTTTAATGGCATTTACACCAATTACAGCATCGGCGGCGCTTTTACGGAGGGGTTCCAGGGGGAATGAAGTAAAGGAATTGCAAATGACATTAAAAGAGTTAGGATATTTTACATACCCTAAAGCAACTGGTTATTTCGGCAGTATCACAGAAAAGGCAGTAAAGAAGTTTCAGAAGGATCAAAAATTGGCTACGGATGGTATTGTTGGAAAAAGAACTAGGGGTGCTTTAAAGGAAGAAATAGAAGATATGGTCTCTACAATGTCTATAAGCAGTCTTGAGCAGACCAATAAAGAGGACATAATATCTACTTCTAAAACCGAAGTAGTGAAGAAAACTGAGCTTAAAGAATCGAATAAGGCAGAGGATAATTCTGAAAAAGCGAATCAGAAAAAGGATAATTCAAAAGATACAAATACAAAGAAAGAAAAAAAGAAAACAGTAGATAAAAGCAAAATTGGCGCTCTGGACTGGTATAAAGACGTGCGATATATCTGGAAAAGAGGAGAGGATGCTAAGGTTACCGATGTAGAGACAGGTAAATCATTTATGTTAAGAAGAACATATGGAACCAATCATGCAGACGTAGAGCCATTAACGAAAAAAGATACTAAGATTATCAAATCCATCTGGGGAAAGTGGAGTTGGGAACGTCGTGCAGTTGTTGTTGAAATAGACGGTTATATCCTTGCCGGTTCCTTAACAGCCATGCCCCATGCCGGTGTAGATTCAAAGCCAGCGGTTAAAGTGGTTAATAATCGTAGTGGTGGCTATGGAAGAGGTCAAAATTTAGATGCAGTAAAGGGAAATGGAATCAGCGGAGTAATGGATCTTCATTTTAAAAATAGCCGTACCCATAATACCAATGAAGTGAGAGCATCACAACAAAAGATGGTAAGGAAGGCTGCAAAATTTATTGAAAAGAATTATCTGAATTAATTAAAGTAAATATAAAAATAATTAAAGCAAATATTAAGGTAAATATAAAAAAACAAATATAAATAAACAAATATAATCCGGAACCTATAGCAAGTTAAAATGCCAGTAGGTTCCGTTTTATTTGAAATTATTTTCTTATGTACTGTGATTTGCTTTTGAAACAATAAAACACTCAATATACAGGGNCGAAATTCATCTTATGTACCCGTGTTACATATGGCTTGCCTTGTAATGGCTGATAAATTTCGATGCAGGCAAAATGGGATGACTTTCTTTCCGAAAGTTCTGAGTATGCAATACAAAGAAAACGATATTTTGCTCCGCATTGAAGGGTTTTGGATACAGCCAAGGGATAATAGAAGTATGGATCTTTATAGCACCTAAGAGCTTTATGGAACACGAAAGAATCTTCTTCAAAAAATAAGGGTTCATAATACCAAAGATTCTCTATGAATATCACCTCAACTTTTTCATTACATTTTTCTATTGTCATTACTTTATAATTTTGGTAACAATAGAAAATTTATCTGAATACTTTATTATATCTTATGCAAAAAGGTCAGAAAGTTTTTCCTAATATTTGTACGGAATAGTATTTATAATCGATGAAAGCAATGGGAATTTTTACTGGTGTATGCTATAATAATATTGTCTTTTCTTGTTCAGAAATTTTAAATGATTTGTGAGGTAGAGATGAAAAAAGAACTTAATAAAAATGAAGTAAAATTAAAAGAGTACAAAGCTAGAGCAAAAGAACTTGTTGGGAAAATGACCTTGGAGGAGAAATGCCTTCAAATGCTACATAGTGCACCAGCAATCGAAAGGCTAGGCATCAAAGGATATAATTGGTGGAATGAAGCGCTACATGGTGTCGCTAGAGCGGGAGTGGCAACAGTTTTCCCCCAGGCCATTGGATTGGCAGCAAGTTTTGATGAAGAACTCCTTGAAAGTATTGGGGATGCCATTGCAACAGAAGGAAGGGCTAAATTCAATATTCAACAAAAATTTAATGACACAGATATCTATAAAGGTTTAACCTTTTGGTCTCCCAATGTGAATATTTTCCGTGATCCTAGATGGGGTAGAGGTCATGAAACCTATGGCGAAGATCCCTATCTTACATCAAGATTAGCAGTTCGCTTTATTCATGGATTGCAAGGGAAGGATGAGAATTACTTAAAGGCTGCAGCATGTGCAAAACATTTTGCTGTTCATTCTGGACCTGAGGATGTCAGACATAGTTTTAATGCTAAAGTAAGCGAACAGGATATGGCAGAGACTTATTTGCCAGCCTTTGAGGCTTGTGTAAAAGAAGCAAAAGTGGAAGCAGTGATGGGAGCCTACAATCGAACCAATGATGAACCCTGTTGCGGTAGTAAATATTTATTAAAGGATGTCTTAAGAGATCAATGGGGCTTTGACGGACATGTTGTATCGGATTGCTGGGCGGTAAAAGATTTTCATATGCACCATCATGTAACGGATGGACCCTTAGAGTCCGTGGCTTTGGCAGTGAATATGGGTTGTGACTTAAATTGTGGGAACATATTCTTGTATCTTTTAGAGGCTGTAAATAAGGGCCTTGTTACGGAAGAACAGGTAACCACTGCAGTGGAAAGACTCTATGTTACTCGTATGAAGTTAGGCTTATTTGATGAGCCAACCAAGGTTCCATATCATGTATTATCTTATGATCTTGTGGATTCGAAAGAAATGAGATTGAAAAATCTAGATGCTGCCAGAAAAACCATTGTACTTCTTAAGAATGAAGGAAACCTATTACCACTGGACAAAAATAAACTTAAATCAATTGGAATCATTGGCCCCAATGCAAATAATCGAAGAGCATTGGTTGGAAATTATGAAGGAACCTCATCCCGATATATAACGGTTCTGGAAGGACTTCAAGACTATTTGGGAGAGGACGTTCGGGTGTTTTATTCGGAAGGTTGTCATTTATATAAAGATAAAGTGGAACCCTTAGGATGGCGCAACGACCGAATCTCTGAGGTAAAGGCAGTATGTGAAAATAGTGATCTTGTAATAGCATGTATGGGCTTGGATCCTGGATTAGAGGGAGAAGAAGGAGATGAGGGCAACCATTATGCTAGTGGTGACAAACCGAATCTGAATCTACCTGGCTTGCAAGAAGAAGTACTGAAAACCATTTATGAAAGTGGGAAGCCAGCGGTGCTGGTATTGTTATCTGGTAGTGCCTTGGCTGTAAATTGGGCTGATGAGCATCTTCCTGCAATTATTCAAGCTTGGTATCCTGGTGCTCAGGGTGGTAAAGCTATAGCAGAGCTTCTGTTTGGTGAGTATTCACCAGAGGCGAAGCTACCAGTTACCTTTTATAAAACAGTAGAAGAGCTTCCTGATTTCACGGAGTATTCCATGGAGAATCGAACCTATCGTTATATGAAAAATGAAGCCTTGTATCCCTTCGGTTTTGGACTGTCCTATACGGAATTTACTATTAACGATGTAAGAATTGATAATGATAAGATTACAGATCAAGGGATAAGGGTAAATTTAAAAATATCCAATGAGGGAACTAGGATGGGAAGAGAGACCATTCAAGTTTACGTAAAAGCAGAAAGAGATGGAACCCCCAATCCACAGTTGAAAGCTTTTAGTAAAGTAGAATTACAACCGGGAGAAGAGAAGGAGCTTAGTCTTTTCCTTCCTTTAAAAGCTTTTAGCTTGGCCAATCAAGAGGGCAAGCGTGTGGTAGAAGCGGGTGAGTACTCTATCTATGTAGGGGCTTCTCAGCCAGATGCAAGAAGTATAGCCTTAACAGGGAAAAGCCCAGTTCGATTGCAAGCGATAGCCAAGGAGCAAATATTTATTGTGTAAAAGGATAAAAATTGTAAGCACTACGGAATAAAGGTCTGGGTATAGGGATGAAAGATCGTAAAGAAATATTGCTTACAGAAAAAACAAATCATGAATTAAAGTAAAGAAAATAGCAATAAATTAGATATAAGAAAAATAGCAATTAAATTAAGAAAAAGAAAACTAGCTATGAATTAGTTTAAAGAAAAGAGCACTCAATGATAGTAAAGAAAACTAGCAATTAAATTTAAAAAAATTGCAATGAAGTTAGAACAAAGAAATATTATAAGATAATATCATACAAAAATATATATGGCCTGAGATTCTGACCAAGAGAAAGGAAATGTTCTTTTGGGAAGATTTCAGGCCTTATATTACTCAATTGCTTAGAAAAATAGAGATTGTAGTGTCATATGATCAGTGGTTTTCTTTTGTTGCAGAATTTAGGGTGTTCACTGGAGCCATACAACTATGATTCTCACATACATAATAAGTGGTTTTTTCATTTATAACATGATAGTCTTTGATATGATTTGCTATCTTTAACAATTCCTCTTCATTGTTCTTATCTTTTAACAGAACCACAGTATTTGGTTCAAAATGTTCCGATAGATATTCCGTCAGCTCTTGGAAATCCTCATGTTCATGAGCTAGGCAGACAATCTCCTTCGATGGATAAAGGGCTTGCATTAATGCAATTAAAGAGAAACTAAAGGCGGATGGATAATCCTTGATCTGACCAGCCAAAAAGCGTAGTTGTTGATCTGCATATTTCTGATACTTTTGATTGGCAGTTAGATTGGCCAGACGTTGTAGTACAAAGGCGGCAACGGAGTTACCAGAAGGAATCGCACCATCATAAACTTCCTTAGGACGATAGATTAATTGCTCGGCATCCTTAGCATTCAGGAAAAATCCACTGTCTTTTTCATCCCAAAATTGGTCAAGCATTTGATCAACTATAGTAACCCCTAGTTTTAAATAATCGATTTCAAAGGTCACCTCATAAACGGATAAAAGAGCCATAGCAAAAAATGCGTAATCATCAAGATGACCAAAAAAGGCTTTGTCTTCTTCTCTATATCTTACATATAGGCGCCCTTCTTCATCCATCAGCCGATTTCGGATAAACTCTACTGCTCTTTTAGCAACTGCAGCATATTCTTCGCTTTTAAATACTTTTGCAGCANTAGCATAAGCAGTAATCATTAAGGAATTCCAAGAAGTAAGAATTTTATCATCTTTATGCAACTTGGATCTTCCTTGACGGTAAGCGTAGAGTTTCTGGCAGCAGCGGACAATTTTTTCATTATCGGATTTCATTTCCCAAGTCTTAATTAAATTAGGAATAGAGGAACCGTCAAAATTTCCTTCTTTGCTAATATCAAAATAGGTGTTAAAGAAAGAACCATCCTCATTGCCTAGGACTGAATTAATTTCCTCTGGAGTATACACATAAAACTTTCCCTCCACCCCTTCGCTGTCAGCATCTTGGGCACAATAAAAGCCCCCTTCTTTGTCCGTCATTTCTCTGCGGATATATTCCAGAACTTGCTCAGCTACTGTTTTGTAAAGTGGATTTTTTGTATATTGATAGGCTTCTGCATAGGCAATCACCAACATGGCATTGTCATACAACATCTTTTCAAAATGGGGTACCAACCATTTTTCGTCAGTGGAATAACGACAAAAACCATATCCGATGTGGTCAAAGATGCCGCCTCGGTACATATNTTTCAAGGTGTTTTCCACCATGAAAAGAGCTCGTTCATCTGCTTCTAAACAAGCATAGCGAAGTAAAAACATTAAATTGTGGGGAGTGGGAAACTTAGGAGGATTTCCAAAACCACCATAATCATGGTCGTGGCTTTGTTCAAACTGAGTTACAGCTAGTTGGATCAATTCTTTGCTAGGCTCGCCGGTATTGGTTTTCTCTTCAAATTCCCGTTTCATAATTTGAGCGATCTGGTTACCGGTACGAATTAGATCTTCNCGATTATCTTCCCAGTCCTTTCGGACTTCTTCNAATAAATCCATTAGACCAATCATTCCATAACGAGAGTTTTTCGGTATAAAAGTTGCCGCAAAGAATGGTTTTTGATCCGGGGTCATTAATATGGTAAGAGGCCAGCCACCGTGACCTGTGGTAGCCTGACATACAGCCATATAAACCGTATCGATATCTGGCCGTTCCTCCTTGTCAACTTTAATGGAGACAAAGTATTGATTCAGCATTTCAGCTACTTCTTCATCTTCAAAACATTCTTGGGCCATAACATGNCACCAGTGACAAGTACTGTAGCCGATGCTTAAGAAGATGGGTTTATTTTCTTTTTTGGCAAGCTGGAAGGCTTCTTCTCCCCAAGGGTACCATTGGACGGGATTGTAAATNTGTTGTAGTAAATAAGGGGATTTTTCATTGANTAATTTATTTGGAATTCGACTAGTACCTTGTCCTTTATTTGTTACNTGTTCGGTTGTAATCATAGACGCACTCCTTATCATTGCTTATTTTAAATCAGACATTTTATTTAATTATTATGCCAATAAGGAGTGGGGATTATTAGATCTTTAATAGATTGTATATAAAACTAAATTTTACTAGAAATGATATATAATAAAACACGTAGTATTCTCAAGTAAAATATGCAATAATGATTGACAAATCTTTGAAAATATAGTAGAGTAAAATTGTAATTAATTCATTCAATGAACTAAATCGAAAGGAGGACTTTTATGGCATTTTTTAAAGGTATTGATAAAATCAAGTACGAGGGACCAAATAGTAAAAATCCGTTATCTTTTAAGCATTATAATCCCNATGAANTTNTTGCGGGTAAAACCATGAAAGAGCAATTAAGGTTTGCTATGTCATATTGGCATACATTCACTTATATGGGAGGAGATCAGTTCGGTGGAGCTAGTATTTGCCGACCATGGGATCAGACAGAAGACACCATGGAGCAAGCAATTAACCGAGTTCATGCTGCATTTGAATTTATGGAGAAAGCTCAGATACCATTTTTCTGCTTCCATGATAGAGATATTGCTCCCCTAGGCAAGGATTTGAAAGAAACTAATGAAAGACTAGATNTTATTGTTGATGTCATTAAAAANGAGATGGCTAGGACTGGAATCAAATGCTTATGGGGAACAACCAATGCATTTGGTGATGGAAAATTCGTCCACGGTGCCGGAACCTCCTGCAATGCTACAGTATTTGCTTATGCTGCAGCACAAATTAAAAAAGCCATGGAAATTACCAAAGAACTTGGTGGAGAGAATTATGTATTCTGGGGCGGTAGAGAAGGCTATGAAACCCTACTTAACACCGATACTGAACTGGAATTAGATAANTATGCAAGATTACTACAAATGGCTGTTGATTATGCAGAAGAAATTGGTTTTACAGGNCAGTTTTTAATNGAGCCGAAGCCGAAGGAGCCTACAAAACATCAGTATGATTTTGATACGGCATCGGTACTTGCATTTTTAAGAAAATACAATCTACAAGAAAAATTTAAAATCAATGTGGAAGCAAACCATGCAACCTTAGCGCAACATACCTTCCAACACGAATTAAATCAGGCAAGAATTAATGGTGTTCTGGGAAGTATAGATGCTAACCAAGGTGATACATTATTAGGATGGGATACGGATCAGTTCCCGACCAATCTATACGATACTACCATGGCCATGTATGAAGTTCTACTAGCTGGTGGCTTTACCACAGGCGGACTGAACTTTGATGCGAAAGTACGTAGAGCATCTTTTGATGAGTATGATTTATTCTATGCATATATAGCAGGTATGGATGCTTTTGCTAAAGGCTTGAAGGTTGCCGCTAGATTGATCGAAGATCGTGTATTAGAAGATTTTAAAGAAAAACGCTATGCTAGTTATAAAGAAGGAATCGGTAAAGATATTATTGAAAACAAAGTAGGATTTAAGGAGCTAGAAGCATATGCTTTAGAACATGGAGTGACACCGAATGAGTCTGGCCGTCAGGAACTTCTAGAAAGCATAGTGAATCAATACATCTTAGAAGCATAATAGATTAATACAATGGACTAGTTAAATGAACAAGAAAATATACCAGTTACTGAAACATTTCATGAATACGATTTACTCATCGTACGATTTCAATTTCAGTGATTTAAAGGAGCTATGGCGCCGACGGTTAAAATACCGTTGCCCCATAGCTTTTTTTGATTACCAACTTATACCATGGGAATCTTGATAATAAAATTATATGGTGTTATGATATGAGATAATAATCTCTATGAATGACATGACAAAAGGCAGGATAAAGGATGAAGATACTTAAATTTGGTCTCAAATACTGGAAAAAGAATTTGATCCTAGCGATCATAATTCAGCTTGTTAGTTATATAGCAATTGTTGCGGATTTATTATTACCTCTGATTTCTGAATTATTTATAGATTATATTATTACGGATAGCCATGGTCCAACCAAGGGGGTTTTTGCATTTCTTTTGAACGGAAAATATGGACAACCCCGTACCTTTGAATTGTTTTACCATATTGCTCTTGTATTTGGAATGCTATTAGCTACCCGGCTACTCCTCATATATATCAAAAATACTAGCTTACAACGGTTGGGACTAAGGATGGAGACAGATCTTCGGATCGACACCTTTCATAAATTAATGGAACTGGATAGTGCTACCATCTCTGAATACAATACGGGAGAATTATTGACTACCATTAATTCCGATACCATTATGTTTAAGGAAATGTTTAGCAGGATGATACCCAACATTTTAGACAGTATTTTTGTATTGATTACTTGTGTATACCTATTAACTACAATCAATAGCTGGCTTCTTCTTATCCCTTTGTTACTTACACCATTTTTAATTATTGCTTTAAAGAGATTCATGAGGATAGCCAGAAAAAATTATGGAATAATCCGTGGTGCCAATAGTGAGATGAGTAGAACCGTGCAAGAAAATATCGAGGCAGTCCGGATTGTACGTTCTTTTACTAATGAGGAATTGGAAAAAAGAAAATTCGATATTTCCAATGACAAATTAAGGGAATCTTATATTGGCCAGATCAAACTATCTTCGAAATTTGAAGTTATCTTTAGTTCCATTAAGCAAATTGCCTATATTGGCTCATTGGCCGTTAGTACGATTTTGGTTTTAAGAGGAAAACTACTGGTAGGATTTTTCGTTGCCAGTAGCAGTTACGTACTTAAAATAATGGATCACATTACCCAAATTAATCAGACCTTATTTCATGTACAGCAACAGTTGGTCTCTGGAAAAATGATTATGGAATTTATGAGTGCTTCTTCCAAGGTAGCTGAGGAGAATAATGCAAAGAAGATTCATGATATGCCTGCAATTCAAGTGCAGAATGCATCCCTAACGATGGATGGAAAGCAGGTATTAAAAAATATTAATTTAGACATTCCTTATGGCAAGAAAGTTGGAATTGTAGGGGGAACGGGCAGTGGAAAGAGTGTTTTACTAAAGACTCTATCTCGTATTTATGATTTGACAGAAGGAAGTATTAAGATAAACGGAAAGGATATCCGGGAGTACACCCTGGAATCTTTAAATAATTGTTTTTCCTATGTCTTTCAGGAGGTTTTTCTTTTTTCCAATACCATTGATTCAAACATTGCATATGCCATTCCGGATATAGAAAAAGAGCAAGTGGAACAGGCGGCAAAGCATGCACAGGCTCATAAATTCATAACCAAGCTACCCCAAGGTTATGAGACCATTGTGGGAGAAAAGGGAATCGGAATTTCTGGAGGGCAAAAACAAAGGGTGTCCATAGCTAGGGCTTTATTAAAAAATGCCCCGGTACTAGTTTTAGATGATTCTACCAGTGCTTTGGATGTCAATACAGAAAAAAGACTCTTAGAGGATATTAAAAAGTATTATCCCGATAAAACGATACTCTTATCAGCTCACAGGTTATCTTCCGTAGTTGACTGCGATGAAATCATTTATATGCAGGATGGTGAGATCGTAGAGAGAGGAAGTTTCGATGAGCTAATGAAACTGGGGGCTCATTTTGCCTCTGTTTATCAGGTACAACAGGTAGAAAGTAAATCACGGATTGATTATACACAGCTTGTAGGCGAGGAGTAATTGAATGGCAACTAGAAATACTTATTTTCAAGATGAGGTTATACAAAGAAAAATTGATATAAAACAGCTGGGCAGAACATTAAAGTATATCACTCCCTATAAAAAGGTTTTCCAATTGGTAGGTATCTTGATGCTNGTTTCAGCAGGAACATCCTTAATTGCCCCTTTGTTATTACGACATATTATAAATCAAGTGGTTGTTTCCCAGGATTACCGGGAATTACTATTGGTGCTGATTGGTTTTGTAATCCTGGCAGCCATGGAAATCGGAATAACCTTTGCCCATCAGAGATTAATGGGAAAGATGGGACATAATATCATAGGGAAAATTCGTGAGGATATCTTTTATAAACTACAGGAGTTACCCTTTGATTATTTTGACAATCGACCCAATGGAAAAATTGTAGTAAGGGTAACGGATTATATTAATGATTTGGCTAATTTTTTTACTAACTATGTTATGCTATTTCTGATTTTCATCATTAAAATTGTTGTGGTAACTGTTTTTATGCTGGTAATCAGTCCACCGCTTACCGGAATTGTTTTTCTTGCGGTAATTCCTATGATGGTGGGAGTCTTTTTCCTTAGATATAAAATTCGAAGACTGTTTGCCTATCATCGTGCTAAGGTATCCAACCGAACGGCATTTTTAGTAGAGTCAATCATGGGTGAAATGATCATTAAAAATTATAATAGAACTAGTATGAATGAAGCTATTTATAAGGACATCCATGATGAAAGTGTAAACACCTGGTGGAAAATTGTAAAAAGGAATGAGCTTAATACACCGATTGTTGAATTTTTCTGGAATATGGGAACTCTTTGTCTATATGGTGTATCCCTTTCATTAATTCTTGGTGGAAGCTCAACCATTGATGCTGGAACAGTGGTAGCTTTTATTAGTTATATGGGCTTGTTTAGCGCTCCCCTGACCCAAATCGCAGTGATTATTCAGCACCTGGCTCAAGTTAGCTCAAATCTGGAACAGGTTTTTGATACCATTGATTATCCGATTCATATAAAGAATCATGGCAGCAGTATAGAATTAAAAAATGTTAAGGGTAACGTGGATTTTGAAAATGCTACCTTTGCTTATGAACAAGGAGTTAACATATTGGAGAATTTTAATCTCCATGTAAAGGCAGGGGAAACCATAGCCTTGGTTGGCCCTACTGGAGCGGGGAAAACAACCGTGATTAATCTGATTACCAGATTTTATGATGTTAACCAGGGCAGTGTTAAAATCGATGGCATTGATGTTAGAAAAATATCTCTGGAATCTTTGCGAAGAGAAGTAGGTGTCTTGATGCAGGATCCATTTCTATTTAAAGGAACCATTATCGATAATATTCGATATGGTAAAAAGGATGCTTCCGACCAGGAATGTATCGCAGCAGCAAAAGCCATTTTTGCCGATCGATATATTGAGAAATTTAAAGACGGTTATTACCATATGTTAGAAGAACGGGGAGAGGGTCTTTCCGCTGGAGAAAAGCAATTAATCAGCTTTGCAAGGATTATTTTAAAAAATCCATCCATTATAATTTTAGATGAAGCCACCAGCTCCATTGACACAGAAACAGAAAGGTTAATTCAAGAGGCATTGGATATTATCCTAAGGGACAAGACGGCCTTTATTGTGGCTCATCGTTTATCAACCATACGAAATGCGGATCGGATCCTTTATATTGATAATAAAGGAATTGCAGAAGAAGGTACCCATAAGGAATTGATGGAAAAAAAGGGCTTATACTATAAACTAAATTGATATATAATGATATCATATCCGATTGCTTGTTCATAATATTTTGCTAGGGATAACATTTACTTATATGAATCATAGGCTTATTACTTTTAAAAGAAAGGTAGGAGGATAGATGATGGAAANATATCGTGAGCTTGTATTGAATAATAATGTCAAAGTAGCTAGTATTTCTCTAGGAACTTGGAAGACCCCAAAAGATTTGACTGCAGATGTTGTTAAAATGGCTGTTGAAGCCGGTTATAGGGCGATTGATACAGCAGATGCCTACCGAAATGAAAAAGAAGTCGGTAAGGGGGTACGAGAATGTGGCTTACCAAGAGAAGAAATCTATGTTACAACAAAACTATGGAATAAGAACCAAGGGCGAAAAGAGACCCTTCAAGCATTTCATAACTCCTTAGAAGTTATGGATATTGATTATATTGACCAATTTCTTATTCATTGGCCATGCCCTGCCTATGATCAATATGTGGAAACATATCAGGCAATGGAAGAAATTCTGGAAAGTGGGAAAGTTCGAACCATTGGTGTCTGCAACTTTAATATAGAGCATCTGGAGAGACTATTGAAGGAGTGTAATATTGTACCAGCAGTAAATCAAATTGAGATGCATCCCATGTTAATTCAACCGGAATTAATAAAGTACTGCCAGGAGCATAAGATTCAAATTGAAGCCTATAGTCCTTTGATGCATGGCGGAGAAATTCTTAAAAATGAAACCATGGCTAAGATTGCTTCAAAATATAATAAATCCACAGCACAGGTTTCCATTCGTTATCTCTTACAATTGGGAGCTCGTGTTATTGTAAAATCTACACATAAGCATCGGATGGAAGAAAATATCAATGTCTTTGATTTTACTTTATCGGAAGAAGATATGGCCGTGATAGAAACGTTAAATAAAGGAATACGAACCTGTGGAGATCCAGCTACAATGAACTATCGAGGTTGATCGGATTAGAGTCGCACCCTGGTGACCTTACTCATCAGCTG
>JGI24708J26588_10001731_pt1 | contig 17075 bp, 16 predicted proteins | sample BioPla1DNA2_FD_26588 | JGI IMG/M metagenome (IMG submission 26588) | reverse complement strand
AATATCGTGCTGGCATCGCCGCTCTATTTTGCAGAATTAACTGGCTCTCTGCTAGGACTTGTCAGCAGATATCAAACCTATTATGCACGTGATTTCATACGCTGTGAGCAAATAAAGCATAGGAAGAGGAACGGTGTCCTAATTCTCACCGGAGGCGGGAGTGGTGGCGAAAATCATGCTGAGAAAACAGCAAATATGATATTCAAGACTATCAATGCAGAATACGTTGGGAAAATCCTATCACTTAATACCGATACCCTACCGTCGGCAAAAGATGAAAGTGCCATGCAAGGGGCGCAAGATATTGCAAAAATGCTGAATAGCTTATGCGATAATTAAGGAGGTGTTAACTTAAGCCTTCCTTGGCGTGTAGCTTAATTGGCTTAGGTTCTATACTAATAGGAGTTTAAACTACACAAGGAGGCAATTAATGCAATCGAATAAGCTTAAAACGAACTTAATGCTATTTAGGATTACATTTTCCATAAGTGCATTTTTATTTGGCGCGGATATGTCATTATCCCAATGATTAGAAAGTATTTCGTTAACGATCTGGAATTAATAACGGAAAAGGAATTGCTCGATATGGCGGCTATTGCTCAATCGACCCCCGGCGCAATCGCCGTTAACCTCGCCGTTCTAGTCGGATACCGCATTTCTGGAATAGTTGGCGCCATCATAAGTTGCATGGGGACAATTTTGCCGCCATTGCTAATACTATCGGTAATATCATTTTTCTATAAAGCCTTTAGAGATAATAAAATTATTTCATCGATATTGAAAGGTATGGAAGCGGGCGTCGCTGCTTCAATTGTCGATATTCTAATCGATATGTGCCAAGGTATTAGGAAAGAAAGGAATTGGCTTTTAACATTGCTCGTACCGGTGGCATTCATCGCCAATTTCATATTCAATGTTAATGTAGTGATAATCATTATCATCAGCTCAATTCTATGCTTTGCACAAGGATATTTAAAGAAAAAGAGGGGTGGAACTAAAAATGAATAATATAATATTAATTTTACTCGCCACCTTTTTACGAATCGCCTACTAAGTATTGGCGGCGGATATGCTATAATACCACTAATTCAAGAGCAAGTTGTCAATAATCACGGATGGCTAACTTTGCAAGAATATCTAGATATTATCACAATTTCACAAATGACACCCGGTCCCCTGGTTGTAAATACGGCATCTTTCGTTGGTATTCGCATTGCCGGCATTCCAGGGGCAATAGTCGCCACTGTGGGGAGTGTGTTCTCGGGTTTCATCATTTCAATATTGCTGTATAATTTCTTTAAGAAATATAAGCATATCGATAGTATATCGATAGTATATCGAATGTGTTAAAAGGATTGCTATCAAGTTCCGTCGGGCTTATCGCATCCGCTGGAATTACGATTATAGCGGTTGCTTTTTTGGAACGACAACATTTGATTTAGGCGCAATTAATATATCTGCAATTGTCGTATTCGCCATTTCCCTAATTTTGTTGCGAAAATTCAAGCTAAATCCAATGTTGATAATTGCCGCATCGGGTGTTATCGGATTAATTCTCTACTAATATTCCATAAGAAAAGTTGCGTTATGAATATCTACCTATTTTATCTAGTTTGTATTGATTAACTACGTTAAATATTGTATAATTACAGTGTATCGGTATTAAAACTATAATTAGGGGTGATATTATGACATTGCAACAACTTAAATATATTATAAAAATCGTTGAATGCGGCTCAATTACAGAAGCTGCTAAGCAACTTTATATCGCACAACCTAGTCTATCAACTGCAGTAAAGAGCCTTGAAGAAGAGTTGGGTATAGAGATATTCTACCGCACTGCGAAAGGAATAACGCTATCTATCGACGGTACGGAATTTCTATCATATGCACGTCAAATTATAGAACAAACGGAACTCATGGAACAACGTTATATGGGCAAGAAGCCATCAAAGCAACTTTGCTCTATTTCCACCCAGCACTATGCTTTTGCCGTTAACGCTTTTGTTGAATTGATCCTAGGTTTAGATGTTGATGAATACAAATTTACCCTGCGTGAAACTAGGACGCACGAAATTATTGAAGATGTCAAGAACTTGCGCAGTGAGGTAGGCATTTTATATTTCAGTAATTTTAACGAAAAAGTACTTACGAACCTTCTAGAAGAAAACTATTTATCATTTAATTTTCTCTTTGAGGCAAAGCCCCATGTGTTCATTAGCTCCAAACATCCGCTATCGGGCAATGCGTCGGTAACCCTCGAAGAACTAGATAACTACCCTTTTCTAGCTTTTGAACAAGGAGAGTTTAATTCTTTCTACTTTTCTGAGGAGATTCTCAGCACTGTACCTAGAAAGAAAACTATCCATGTTAGTGACCGTGCTACACTATTTAATCTGCTAATCGGTGTAAATGGATATACTATCTGTTCGGGCATTCTATGCAGCGACCTAAACGGTGATAATATCGTATCCGTGCCACTCGTCACTGAAGAACGTATGCGCATCGGTTGGATAGCAAATAAAAAGTCCCATTTAAGCCAATTAGCACTCGAATATATCGCAAAGCTAAAAAAGACTATTTGCCAATATGGGTATGATATAAAATAACACCTCTGCTATATTAAAAGCAGAGGTGTTTTATTATGCTATGAGTAAGGAATGCACCGCCTCATAGATTCTATGTGCTATATGGGCGTTGTTCATCGTATAAAGATGTATTCCATCAACTCCCTGCGCAATTAAATCAACTATCTGATCAACTGCATAAGCGATTCCTGCGTCCCTCATGGCATCCGGGCTATTTTCATACCGCTCCATAATAGATAGGAACTTTTTCGGTAAATCAACTCCGCATAACGTGACCATACGTTCAATTTGCTTTTTATTCACCACGGGCATGATGCCCGCTTGAATCGGTACGTCAATGCCGGCAATAGCGGCTCGCTCACGGAATGAATAGAAGTAATTATTATCAAAGAATAGCTGCGTTATTAGGTGACTTGCCCCTGAATCGACTTTCCTTTTTAGATTGTGAATATCTTCTACAATTGTTGGGGATTCAATATGACCCTCGGGATAGCAGGCGGCGATTATGTTAAAATCTCCATTCTCCTTAATAAAAGAAATTAAATCGCTCGCATACTTGAAGTCGCTCTTAGGTGTGAAATCAGGATTTATATCACCACGTAGTGCTAGTATATTCTCAATTCCAGCATTCCTGAAATCATCTAGCATTTTAAGGACTTCCCTTTTATCAAGATTAATGCATGGAAGATGCGCAACACTCTCAATATTATATTTATTTTTGATAGTCGACGCAATGTTTAGCGTTTCCGTATTGCTTTCACTCCCGCCTGCGCCATATGTGACACTGATAAAATCGGGGTTAAGGTTCTTTAATTCATCTACTGTTTTGTAGATTGTGCTTACTGAGCTCGTTCTTTTCGGGGGGAAAATTTCAAGTGATAGCACCTTTTTTGTCTTAAATAGTTCCGATGTTTTCATAGCGACAGACTCTCTCTAACATCTTTTGCGGCACAAACAAGATTCTTCAAGCTGGGGATGGTTTCTTCATTTCCTCTAGTTTTAAGCCCACAATCCGGATTCACCCATAGTTTCTCTTTCGGTACATTTTCTAGTATTTTAATGAGTGCATCTTTAATTTCAGTAACACTGGGTATTCTTGGCGAATGAATGTCATAGACACCTGGTCCAACCTGTGTTCTAAACCCACTTTCCCTTAAAGTTCTAACAATGCTCAGATCCGATCGTGCCGCCTCGAATGTGATAACATCGGCATCCATGTTGTCTATATCTTCTATAATATCAGCAAATTCGCTGTAACACATATGGGTATGTATCTGCGTTTTTGCATTCACACCACTGTGCACAAGCCTGAATGCTGGTATCGCCCAATCAAGATATTCACTATGCCAATCTCTTTTTCTAAGCGGTAACTTCTCCCGAAGCGCCGCCTCATCAATTTGAATAATCTTAATGCCATTTGACTCAAGATCAAGCACTTCATCCCTAATTGCAAGCGCTATTTGGAGCGCACTCTCTTTTAGCGAAATATCTTCACGTGGGAACGACCAATTCAAAATTGTGACCGGTCCGGTGAGCATTCCTTTCACATACTTTGATGTTGTTGATTGTGCATATACTGAATGTTCGACCGTCATTGGCTTAGCACGGGAAACATCCCCCCAAACTATAGGGGGTTTTACACATCTAGTGCCGTATGACTGCACCCACGCCTTTTCCGTGAATAGATAGCCGTCAAGATTTTCCCCAAAATATTCTACCATGTCATTGCGCTCAAATTCGCCATGGACTAGCACATCAAGCCCGATTTCTTCCTGCAATGCTATGCACTGCGCAATCTTCTCTTTATTGAATGCATCATATTGCTCGCTTGTGATTTTGCCCTTTTTAAAATCGGAGCGATTAGCCTTTACATCGGCAGTTTGGGGGAACGATCCTATTGTCGTTGTTGGGAGTAGCGGCAAATTAAATTCAGCCTTTTGGATTTGCTCTCTTTCATTGAAGCTAGGGAGTCTTGTGAAATCATCTTCTTTAAGGGCAGAAACTGCATTTTGCACACTCTTATTCTCGCAATTTCTCGCCGTGCTGAATAACTCGGCATTCCTCTTATATTCGGCGCAAGCAGTAAAGTCATTCTGCGTCGATATTGCTTTAAGTTCCGATAATTCTTCGAGCTTTTCTTCTGCAAAGGCAAGATGAATTTTATATTCATCTAAGAGGTTATTTTCACTCTTTAATGTATACGGAACATGGAGTAACGAACAAGATGTATTTAGAACAATATCTGAGCAAAATTCGCTCAACTCTGTTAGCAAATTAGCAGTTTTAGAATAGTTGTTCCTCCAAATATTCTTCCCGTTAACAATACCAGCGAAAAGTATCCTCTCTTCTGAGAAGCCATTATCCTTAATAAGCTCTAACGATTTTTCGCCTTCAACAAAATCAAGCCCTATCCCGTCAAAAGGCAATTTCATCACATCGTTATAGCAATCCCGTATATCGCCAAAGTAAGTTTGCAGTAGGACTTTTATGCTACCTTTATCAGCAAGAATGCTATTATAGAGCCTATTGAGCAACTGAATGTCCTCGTTAGATAAATCCATCACTAGTGCTGGTTCGTCAAACTGAATCCACTGTGCACCCATATTAGCAAATCGGCTCACTATATCGGAATATGCGCTGATAACGTCAGCTGTAACATCGGCAATTGTTCTTTCTCCCGTAAATCTTGCAAGTTTTAAGAAAGTGAATGCACCAATTATAACGGGTTTCGTTATGATGCCAATTTCTTTTGCCTCTATGAATTCGTCAAAAGGCTTTTCACCTACAAGAGAAATTTTCGTTTCATCGTCAATTTCGGGCACCATGTAATGGTAGTTGGTATTAAACCATTTCTTCATTGCAAGTGCCTTTGCATCGCCATTTTTACCTTGATACCCTCTTGCCATAGCGAAATACTCATCAAGACTGTCTAGTCCGAGTTGTTTATATTGATTCGGAACAGCATTTAATAAAACGGCAGTATCGAGCATATTATCATAGAATGAAAAGTCGTTTGACGATATATAATCAATGCCATTCTCCTTTTGTATTTTCCAATGTGTACGTCTTAAATTAAGCGCCATATCTTGAAGCTCATCTTGCGATATGCTATTCTTAAAATACTTCTCCGTTGCGAATTTTAATTCCCTTAGGCTCCCAACTCTTGGATAGCCTATAACTGAAGTTTTCATATTGATCTTACCTTTCTTTTTAATTTAGAGTAAGTATAACACGAAAACTAGGCAACTTGGTAATACATGTTTTTAATCAACCCCCATAGCCAAAAACTATGGGGGTTAACATTGTTATATTAGATGAATATCCTTCCATATTAATGCCATATTTTGGGGAAAATCTCACCTTTTCATTCCGTCGACTATCTTTTTCATTTCGTCGGTTACACGGTATGACTCTTTCATTTTTTGTATTGCTTTATTGTAAGTCCAGTTATCTAATTTATTTTCTTCTGACTTCATATATTCCAGGCATTTATCGGGGTATTTCGCCATAATCGTAGCAACTGCCCATGCAATTCCCATCTTAGCATAATATTCATGCGCATATAGGGAATCCAGCACATTGATTACTTCATCAATATAATCATCTACTAAGAAGTGGCTCATTAAAATTATTGCAACTACCCGTACTTCAAATTCCCTCTGCGAATCACGATACTGCATTAACATATCGAACACTTCTTCACGATATTTGCGGGCAATCTTAAAGGATTGGCATAACGAATCGCTGACCGACCAATCATGAATTTTTGGTATGAAATCTTGTAGATACTCCAGTATTATATGAATATCATCGCTTGCATAGCCTATAACGAATGCGTGTAATGTTTCCATCTCATATGTATCTAGAGGATTCTTATCTAAGAAGTCTTTGTAATCTTCCTTTGCTATTCGCTTCGCCAATTTGCGAAGTTCTGGAATCCTCACTCCGCAAATGGGGCTAGAATTAGGAATCAACTTCTTGTAAAAGTTAGGGTTATTACCGGAAAGACGGGAGATTACCGCCCTTACTTCTGCAATTGTCATATCATTCCCTCCTGAAAATCAATGTCGGATATTTTCATTATGTTTCGTTTTAGTCTCTTCAGAATCGTCTACACTTCTATTTTCAGATTTGTTGAAAATAGAATGCCTAATCTTATCTAAAGCATCGTTATATCGGGTTGAATGAAGCTTCGGAAATGCTTTGATTAAGCGCCGCTCCTGCGAATTAATCCTTTTATATCGCCCGATATATAACTCAGTAATGTGCATATATAGTTCGTGCTTTTGTATTTTTTCAGAAATGGATTTGCGCTGACCATTCACTAAATCTAGAGCTCTGTTAAACCTTTCGTTAAGCTCATGTAATTTGGTGTTAAACTCGGAAAAGCTAGTTACTGTATATACGGTATCCGTTAGTAATAGCGCCAATAGGCTTAACGCAATTAACGAAATTGCAAGACTTGGCAGCATCAATGTGTACATCTTGACAATCGGGTGAAGTAGTTTAATAGCGACTACACTCAATGTTCCAAATGCGGCAGCGCCCAATAGGCACACTCGCCCATTGATATTGAAGAATTTGTCCGAATAATCCCACCACTTAGCATGGAATAACTTTTCCATAGCCCATGATGTAATATATTCTAATGTGCATGTAAGTATTGCACCAATAAAAAACAGTAATACTGGGCTTTCTATCCCACTTAATAAGATAATAACAAGTGTAGCGCCTGCGCCATATATCGGACAATACGGACCATTTAGAAATCCTCTATTAATAAATCTTTTGGCAGGTATAGAGCAAATAATTACCTCCCATATCCACCCCATAACACTGTATAGTGAAAACCATATAAAATGCGTTTCCAGCCAAAACATATTACCCCCCCTAAATGCATCTATTGCTGCAAATTACACGCTGAATTCGACAATAATTCCATCAGGATCCGCAACTGTGAAATGCCTTGGCTTCGGCTCCATTGATATAATTTCAGACGGTGAATAGCCTAATTTAGTCGCCTTTTCCCTCAATACATCAAGCTCGCCCTCAACGGCAAAGCTCATTACCATTCCTTTTGTTGTAACTTTCTCCACTCCCACAAATTCGATTAGCTCTAGCATTGTTTCGCCTTTTTCATTCGCTAAAAATACAATCTCGCCTGCCTCGGTTTTTATGCTATTCATAACCTTTAAACCTGCTAAATCTTGATAAAAATTGACCGACTTTATAACATTGCGGACCATAAATGTTATATAGTTTAATCTCATGAATTTCTCCTCCTAAATTTGTATTATCTAATAGCACTTATAGTTTAAAATTATACCACAAATTCATGTGAATCTCTACTGCTTTTTCAGTATAATTAATATTAATTATACTGAAAACAAGGCAATCCAAATGGAGTGCCTTGCCAATGATCGTTAGTTTTCGCTAACTATAAAGTGCTATAATTTAATTCTTTTGACTTTAATGCAACTCACCATCATAATAGATAGAATTAGAATTAGGCATAGATATATAGCTATAAATTTAGATGTGTATTCACCAAATATATAATTATAGGTAACGGAAACAGTCGTCAATACAAATCCCGCCGCCGTAATCGGCAACCCGATTATATAATGGCTGAATTCCTGCAAATTATATCTTGCTAGGCGCAATCCGCCGGCAATCGGATAAATAACTAGGAAAATCACAATGTACCAAGGTGGTTGTCCCATTTGCGATATAAAAATTGCAATTGGTGCAATCCCAAAGGTCGCAAAATCTGCAAACGAATCTAGCTGCTTACCCATCTCCGACGATGCATTCAAATATCTTGCTAAGCAACCGTCAAGAAAATCAAATATTACTGCTATATAAATTAAATAACAAGCAAACTTTATACTAATCATCGAATTGTTAGCTATCATGGAATAAACAACGATAATTCCAATGCCCATATTGCAAAACGTGAGTATATTAGGTAGGTGTTTTAGTCTAGTGGACTTCATTCTTTTTTCCTCCTACTTTCCAAATGCCAGCATATAAAAGACTGATAATTATCACAAACCAAAATGTGATGAATCGGAACAGCATAGTTATTGCAAGTGCCTCATTGTGATCAATTTGCATTACTACTAATAAACTCGTCATTGTCGCTTCAAAGCTGCCAATTCCTCCAGGAAGCAAAGGTATCATACCTACCATATATGATATAAATGTGACTTCAGTTAAAAATACTGGATCAAAACCAGTAGTGAAAAGACGTACTAGCAAAATCATTTTAAGCGGGAATAACATCCAGATTGTGAGCGATAAAAAGAATTGCTTACAGAGCTCACCTTTAATGCTTTTTAGCACCTTGATGCTTGACAAAAGTGTCAAGGTGTATCTATGCAATGCGCTTGTCCATTTGCGTTTTGGTGATAACTTCATTGCCCTATCTTCGAAAAAGGTAGTAAAGACAAATATACCGATTAATATGGAAATTAACAGGATAATAAAGATGTAGATAATCGCCTTTAATATCGTACCCTTGAAGATTTCTAATCTATTTGATATATGCGCAAAAGCGAACAAATTGACAAGAAAAAAGCTAAAGAGGCTGACCATCTTTTGTATAGTTACTAATGTGGCAGCCTCCCCAGCCGTATATTTTAAGTCACTTTTTAAAAGGATTGCACGGGTAACTTCTCCGCCAATTTTCACGCCGGGCGTGACGCATTCAATAATCATGCCCCTAGCGTTAATATATAACATTTTGAAGAAGTTATGTTCGCCGCCCATAACTTTACCTATTCTACACCATTGATAATTTAGTAGCAATTGGCTAAAAATTTGTATCAACAACAGTCCCATGAATGCAAGTAAAGATACTTTCTTAATGCTCATAATAAAGCTTGAAAAGTCAAACTGCCAGAACATCACTATTAAGAGAACTGATAGCACGAACAATCCGATTTTCTTCATTCAATACTTCTCCTTAACTTACGACGAATAGTGCTGTGCTATCGACATTTCTCCAGCTATGATATGCCTTCTTGGAGCTATCTTCAAATACTTCACGGTCATTAATAGAATAGAGATTCGTTAACGTTTTTTTCGGTAACCTTACTAAAATTTTCGACCCTAGAGAACATCCCTGCTTTAAATGCGTGAACACTTTCTCCATTGGATTTATCTGCACAGCCATATGTACAACGCTGAAATCCCCGGGCGAAATATCACCACCATCACTATGTAGAATAGTGATATAATCTGAGTACCCTAATTTTTGTATCAGGTCCTTAGATATGCTTACACATGAGTAATCGTTATCGATAATTGTTACATTAGCGCCCGTATACTCATGTAGCAATATCCCACTGAAAGGACATGGACCGCCGCCGATGCATAGAACATTATCCGTTGAATTTATATTAGCTAACGATACTTCTTCTCTCACTAGCCTTTTGTAATATAGTGACATTGCACGATATATGATAGTTCTTCTCGCAGCTAATCGTTCTAGAAACTTCGTTGTCCGTGGTATAAGTTTTGACATTGCCCACTCCTTGTAAAAATCACATAATTAAATGTGCAACTTGATTAATAATACCTGCAACAAACAACGCAGTCGCAAATGTTGAAACCGCAATTGTAACTGCAACTTTAGCATTGAATTCTTTTGCTAATATGCCGAATACCGATAGACATGGCAAGTATAATAATGCCACTGTACCGCCGACAAATGCTTGTAATGCTGTTAGCCCTTCTATCGCTAACAAAGGAGCTACCGCCATCTCACGACGTACTACTCCAAGAATCAATGCGATTACTGCTTCTTTAGGTAGTCCAAGCCATCCGCTCACAATAGGTTCAAGATATACAGCAATTTGATTTAGCATTCCTGTTTCCTTCAATAGCGCTGCAATCACAATCGATAGTAACATTGGTCCTTCCGCCTCGACTAAGAAGTGTTTCATCCTAATTAGTAGCTTCTGTCTGTAGGATCTGCCGTTCGGAAGTAGCAAATTCGGAATCTCGATAACCATCGGATCCACTTTTCCTTTCAACGCTCGTCCTAATATAGAGGATACGATCACCATAATAACTAAAGATAGTAATAGCATCAATACTAGTAAAATAGGTGAATAACCCGCAAATAAACTAATTAGTGCGCCCGTTTGTGAAATACATGGTACGGCAAAACAAACAACTGCGGATATAATTAAACGTTCCTTCCTAGTTGTTGCAGTCCTAGAACCGATAATAGCGGGCACGGCACAACCATATCCCATCAAAATGGTAATCATGCTCCCACCCTGAATGCCCATCTTGCGCATTACATTGTCGAATAAAACACTTAAACGTGGTAGAATTCCCGAATCCTCCAAAAAAGAAAATACGACGTAGAATAGGAATACATACGGGAGAATCAATGCGATAATCCACTCAAATCCAATGACGAATATGCCGTATTCGCCGATGAGCACGTTATATAGAATGCCCTCCGATAAAATTGCGCCGAATAACATCTTAAAGAATGGCACTATTAAATTGTTGACTAATGGAAGTAGCAATACAGCACGCAATGCCTTACCGCCACCGACAATAATACCAAGCGATAAAATAATGACAAGTATTGCAATTGGTATTCCCGGCCATGGTTTAAGCATGCTATTGCCTAATTTGTCAAGAAAACTTAACTTCCCGTCCGTCTTTACTCTCACTCGTGCGGTGATTATTTTTGCCCTTTCCCAGTTATCTTCATCATCGTCGCTTATTTTCATCGCTGGGCAAGCGGCTGGACAACCTTTACACCCACTGCAACCGATCTGTGGTTGCTGAGTTAGAGCCTTTTTCAACTCTTCTTTTAGCTCGTCAACGCCTTCATTATTTACGGCAACGGTTGGAATAACCGGCGCTCCCAATTCTTGCGCTAACAAGGCTGCATTTATTTCTAACCCGTGACGCTTTGCAACGTCAAGCAAGTTTAATGCGAATACAATAGGTACATCATATTTTAGAAGATCAAGCCCAAGCTTTATATTTCTTTCAAGATTCGTTGCGTCAAGAACGCAAATCACTGCTAACGGATTGCTTTTCATAAAACTAATTGCAACCTGCTCAACCTCTGATGTTGCATCCATGGAATATGTACCCGGAACATCAATTAATGTGTATGTTTTCTCGCCTAATTTAAATTTCCCCTCTGTATAACTTACCGTTGTTCCTGCAAAATTTGAGCTGACAACATTGATGCCTGTCATGCTGGAGAAAAACACGCTTTTACCAACGTTAGGATTACCCATAAGGAGAATCTTATCAGTTTTTTCATACACTTTTGCATCTTCTTTAACTTCATGACAACTAGCCATGCTCCCTACCCCCTAACCAAAATTTGTTCAGCAATGTCCTTGCCGATAGCTATTTCGCTAGATTCCACCATGAGTAGCACGGGGCCACCTAGCTTGTATGTCATGCGCTTATGTATGCTTTTATCTTTAACAATGCCAAGACTTCTTAAAAGACCTATTTCAGGTGCACTTGTAATCACATATTCTTTGCCGTCTTTTGCTTGATAAATGCTATTGTCTAGTTTTTTAGAAATTTGTTTCCCATTATTCTTCACTTTAGCCCTCTCCTTATTTTTGTAATAATGAATAGATTTATTTGCTATGTTCGAAGTGCGCATTCGCTGTCCTACCAACTCTTTATCTCTAATGCGCCTCGTAATCGACACCATATTTCTATTCAATACACCTGCTTGAACCTGAATTATCTGGCATCACTCCTCCGAACATTATTCTCATCATGTCTACCGGTTAGTTTAGGCTAACTATCCGGTGAAAATATTAAGTTGCAAAGCTAAATCGCAATTTAACTCTGCCCCTTAACGTGTTAATATTATCACATTCTATATGCAAAATCAACTCATTAGAACATATTAATTGTTACGTATTTGTAAACAATATTATTTGTAAAATTTGTACCCTCACCTTGATTTTAGCACTATTAAATTATCGTCAGAAAGTAGCTTCATTTGTGCATCAAGAACGGCCATAACATCACCATCACGAATAATTGCAATAATGTTAATCCCCTCGCTCTGGGGAAGTTTTAGCTCCTGCAAGCTTTTGTCCAGCCAATTCGGATTAGGCATCATTTCTACTATATCATATTTGTCGGAGCGATGAATGTGTTCCATGAGATCGTTTGTAAATAGCCAATGTGCAACCCGTTCACCCATTTCTTTTTCTGGCAGCACAACCCGATCCACTCCGATTGACTCAAGGATTTGCTTTTGGCGCAGACCATTTGCCTTAGCTAGGATATAGCCTGCACCCATCTCCTTTGCAATGGTGCTTGTAATCGCCGCCGCTTCAAAATCTTCGCTAAAGGCTATAATCACCACATCGAAATTACCGATTCCTATCTTCTCTAATGTTGCCTTTTCGGATGCGTCTGCAAGATACGCATAAGTTGAAAATGCGGATGCGTCCTGCACATGATGCTCATCTGTATCGCAGCACAAGACATTGAAACCATTATTAAAAAGGCTCCTTGCAATGCTTCGCCCGAACTTCCCAAGTCCTAGCACGGCAAATTGTGTGTTGCTATCAACATGGACTTTTCCAACTGGTTTAGTTTTCATAACAATAAAACTTCCTCTCTTATACTATCCTATCATGACATCTTCCTCGGGGTAACCAATTACATCGTCGGGTGCCTGAACATTGTGGGGCAGTGAAATAATAAGTGTAATTGGACCTAGTCTACCAGCAAACATACACAACATAAGCACGAATTTGCTTACATTTGATAGATGGGGCGTTACGCCCGTGTTTATACCCGCAGTACTTAGAGCAGATGAAACCTCATAAAGAATATCAGAAATGCTATGAGGGAATGCACTCTCTACTTCAACAATTGATAAAGTTGCTACTCCGGCAAACCACAGTGTCAGCATTAACACAACAATTGTTAATGCTTTCTGTAAAGTTGATACCGTTATTGTTCTTTCAAAGACTATAATCTTTTTGCGATTTTTTATAATTGACCATACACTGCAAAGTATAATCGCAATTGTAACTGTTTTTATCCCGCCCGCAGTACCGCCGGGTGAGCCGCCGATTATCATAAAAATACACGATAAAAGCTTTGACGCTTCTCGAAGTCCCCCTTGAGCAATTGTAGCGAATCCAGCAGTTCGGAGTGTTACGGATTGAAATGCTGATGCAAGTATTTTTTGTGGTAATGGCATATTGCCTAGCGTTTGCGGATTGTTATATTCGACTGCAAGGAATATTAATGTTCCCAATAGCAGTAATATTCCCGTCGTTATTAAAACAAGTTTTGCATGGAGGGAAAATCTAACTTTTTGCTTTGTATGTTTAGATAATGTAAATCTTACTCTATCGGCAATTTCTCTCCATACCATGAATCCGATTCCGCCAATTATAATGAGTGCCATTATTATAATATTAAAGCTAAAATCACCGGCGAAAGGCATTAAGCTTTCATCACCTATAATGTCGAAACCAGCATTGCAAAATGCGGAAACAGAATGGAATATGCCGTAAAAGATAGCCTTGTACCATATAACACCCCGCCTTAAAAAGCAGATAAATAGAAATGCCGCTCCGACCAATTCACAAATAAACGTACCCTTAATAACCATTGAAACCATGCGAACCATTCCGCCGGGGGTGGAGTTGTTAAAAGTCGCCTGAATTGTAAGGCGACTTTTAAGTGATATTTTTCTCCCGATATTCATCATGAAGAACGTAAATATTGTTATTATGCTCAGTCCGCCGATTTGTATCAATAATAGAATGACTATCTTACCGAAAATGCTCCAAGCCGCCGCCGTAGTATGTGTTACTAATCCTGTAACGCATACCGCCGATACCGATGTGAAGAATGCGTCTATTATAGTTATATCCACTTCATCAGAGTGGGAAATTGAAAGGGATAGCATTATTCCCCCGAAAATGATAATCAACAAGAAACTCAGGACGATAATTTGGGCTGGAGATAGCCTCTTTCTTATATTTGCTAGAACACGAGGTGTCTTTGTTTTATTTAATTTATTTATTCGACTATCCATATTCGCACCTTTTGTTTATTATAGTTTTATATTAAATTCCCAAGGTATAGATATTTATCACAACCTTAAATAAGCCGGTTGCGGAAATCTATACGGTAATAAATCTAACCTAAATATATCCGTATAATTATCTATTTCGCTAATCGGCAAATCGAATACTGCGGTATCTTTAAAGTGCATAAAGGCAAGTTTTAGGTATCTTCGCAAAACCAAAATAGGTGGAAACTCATCTTTATTCGTATACCAAACAAGTAAATCGTTCTTATTTTTTGAGCAGTTGCACGACTTACAAGAATAAACAATGTTGTCACCAGAGTACCTAGGAATTAGATGATCAAGTGTTAATTTTTCTGTACATCCACAGTAACAACAATTAATATTATTCATCTTACACTTTTCGTCATCATATAAGGTCGATATATTCATGTTGCCATCACACAATTGCTTATACATTTTTGCTCTTATCATATAATCCAGTCTTTCATACTTCTTATGTGAGTTTTTTAATGCTATATGAGCCATAGCCATATTTGAATAACGCCAATAAAAATACTCTCCAACTGTTTTAAATTCCTTTTCTCTCATTTATGTTATCACCTTATATTTGATACTAACTATTATTCTACTTAAATATTAATATAGTTAACAATATTATACATGTTGAATGCGATATAGTCAACAAAAAAGCAACCAAAGTCCACCTAGTTTAATTGAATTTTCTCTACAACTTTACTTTGTAAGTATGTTAATTGCTATTACACCCGACATTTTCAAGAGAAAATCCTTGTGGAATCATGTGAGAACGGGCACATTGATGCACCCATGAAGCTGCTTTATCCTGCAAATTATAAGGCTTTACCTAAGTTTTTGTTTTAAGCTCGCTAATTCTTTCATTTTTGTTTTGTATTCTTCCTCTAATCCTTTCTTGATTTCCTTACTTTCTTCAATTGAAATCCTGCTAATTAAAGACGAAATCTGCACATCTAATACCATTATCTTCTCCTCAACCTCTCTCTTATTTATATTTAAATCCTCTTTATCTTCACGGTTTAAATAATCCTCATATTTCCCTCTGAAATTTGTTATTTTTTTATTCTCAATTATGAGTAATTCGTCAGCTATATTTTCAATAAATCTTATATCATGAGATACTATTAGGCTTGTTCCATCATAATTTTTGAGAACATTTTCTATTACTTCTAAACTGCTTATATCTAGATAGTTAGTCGGTTCATCTAATATTAAGAAGTTTATATCCGCTAAAATAATTTTAGCAAAGGCGACTTTTACTTTTTCTCCACCACTAAGTATTTTTAATTTTTGATTGACTTTGTCGCCTTTTATCAACAACCTAGCTAAAATTAGCCTTGCAAATCCTTCATCATGAATACTTTCGCCCATTACATTTTCTAATATAGTTTTTTTCTCATCTAGCACATCCATGGATTGGCTAAAATAGCCTATTCTAACATTCTTGCTTATGTTAATGTTTTCTTCGGCTAATATCATTTTGATTAAAGTGGTTTTGCCGCTCCCATTCGGACCTAATAGGGCAACCTTTTTACCGTTATTAATGCAAAAGCTTGCGTTATCAAATAACACTTTTTCTCCGAAAGCTTTACTAAGATTTTCCCCCGATATTAATGTTTTGCTGTGTGCTCTAGCATATGGTGGTATATTGATTTTAATCACATCTTGTTCTATGGGTTTGTCCCTATTTTCTAAATGTTCTATCCTTTTTTCTATTGACTTTGCGGCTCTGTCTAATTTTGCCCTATTAGACTGCCCTCCCATCTTGTGGAGGCGTGCCTCTGAATTACCCATTCTGCTAGGTGTTGTCCTTACTCTAGCGGATTTTTCTGCCATCTCTCTTTTAAGATTAGCAAGCCTACTTTTTTCTTTAACGAATTCCTTGTATTCAATCTCCTGCCTAGCGATCTCCATTTCTTTCACTTTCAAATACTTACTGTAGTTACCATCGTAAACTTTGCATTTGCTATTTTCAATCTCAAGTATTTTATTGCATACTGAATCTAAAAAATATCTATCATGAGATACTACAACAAGTGCCCCATTAAATGTGTTAAAATTATCAATAACCAATTTTATTCCATCGATATCCAAATTATTTGTTGGTTCATCTACTAACAACACGTTACCACTATTCTCAAATCCCTCTGCTAGTTTGAATCTAGTCTTTTCCCCTCCACTCATATGACTATCCCATTTATTGTGCACCTGAAATATTGAGGCATATTTCCCACTAATTCTTTTCACATTGGGTTCGCCTAATTGTGGAACATATTTTATCGCAGTATTACTATTTAGCAGTAATTCACCACTATCATAATCGATTTGTTTGCTTATAATCTCTAACAATGTGGTTTTTCCAGCACCATTAATTCCAACTA
>JGI24708J26588_10001729_pt1 | contig 17086 bp, 17 predicted proteins | sample BioPla1DNA2_FD_26588 | JGI IMG/M metagenome (IMG submission 26588) | reverse complement strand
CGTCGCCGTGGACACCCTTGCTCTTGGCTAACGGTTCCTACTACCAAGCCCGTAGTGGACTTTCACCACCAAGTTGTTGCCCATGCTGGGCACACGCAGAATAAACCACCGGCTGAGCCGGCGGTTATGTTTGCAGTATCTTTTTTTATACTAAAAAACTCCAAATGATGGGAAAATTAAAAGTAAGAATATTATAAGTAATATTATGAAGAAAAATTCTCCCCCAAATCCTACTCCTGCAGCTGCAAATCTTGAATCATCCATTTAAAGCACTCCTTTCCATAGATATAGCCCATAAGTATTTTCATGTAATACATATTATTTAAAACTTAGATAAATTGTTACTATAAAATTTAATATTTTTGTTAGTCAATATTAAAAATACAGGTTTTGAAGTGAATTAGATACAGGTATGTGCATTAAAAACCATACAGATATAGTAAAGAGAAGAATGTACAAAATTAGATTTTTACTTATGTATAAAATAATACTATGAAATATTAATTTACTACTATATACATCCTTTGGATTATTTTGATATAATTTAATATGAGGGGAGCTATGATTATTTTTAATATGCTATTATTTTATATTAAAAAGTTGGTTAAAGGAGATGGTGTATAAGATAATGAAAAAGTTTTCATGTGACAGCCTTATGCCAACATCTTTATGGGAACATCATAGGTTTCATATCTTTTTATTTCATTAAAATTTTTATAAAAAAATAAAAATGGGGAGGGAGTGTACACATGAAAAGAAAAACTTTTCATTTATTAGCAATTGCATTTTTAACAATTTCTGCTATTTTACCAAGTTTTCTAATTACAACTTCTGTAAAAGCTAGTGATGACTTGGATTTGCCAGAAAAAGTTGTTTTTGAGGCAACTATAAGGGACTTTACTCATGAACATCCAGATTTTGAAAATGATGCATATATGAATTTTGGACGTGGTGGGGCGACCAAAGGTCTTGTGGCAAAAGAATTAGATGAAGAAATGAAGCCTGTTTTTGCAGGAGTAGAAAGGCAAGTAATTACAAATGCTGAGACATTTAGCCAGTGGTATAGGGATATTGATGGTGTTAATACTCCAATTAAATACCCAATTGAGTTAAAACTAGATTATGGTGAAGATGGAAAGCCTTTATATCGATTTAGCAGTGATGAATTTTTTCCAATTGACGATGGGGAATTTTTAGATGGTCAAAAAACCTTCGGAAACTATATGGGGAAAAGAGTACCAAAATCAGGAAGAACAGGTAGTGGTTCTTATGGAACTGAAAGAGTATACAGAAATTTCCACTTTACAACTGAGATAGAAAGTAAATTTATGTACAAGGGTGGAGAAACTTTTATGTTTAGGGGCGATGATGATGTATGGGTATTTATTGATGGCAAGTTGGTAATTGATATAGGTGGGGTTCATGCAGTGGATGATGAGAAAATATTTTTAGATGATCTGGATATTGGTTTAGAAAAAGGAAAAATATACACTTTTCACTTCTTCCATGCAGAAAGACATACAGAACACTCAAATTTTACAATAGAAACTACCATTGATTTTTATACCGAGCAAGAGCACAAGATGAATCTTTTTGCGAAAAATGAAGATGGAAGCTATAGTAACGAAGCTAGTGGAATGGTAGGAGATATAGTAGAGCTTNAATATATTTTTCCAGAACAAGAAATAGACTTGCCAGAAACGGAAAACCTAGAAGTAACCGGGATTAAATTTAATTTTGAAACTATTCTTCCAAGAGGACTACAAGTAGTTGATTCAGGTGAATTGATAAAATCAGCTGTAGTAGATGAGAGGGGTTATATAAGTGGTACTAAGTTGCGGCAACCTGAATCGGATAAGGATTTTGATTTAGAATATGAAATTGACCCGATTACAGGAAAATACCGAATTAAGGAGTATGTACTAAAAGTAAAAGTGAAATTGATTACACCAGGAGCATATAGACTTAAGCCAGAGGATACAGTTGCCAGCTATTCATTATATTATACTGATGGAGCAATTGTGGGTCTGCATAAAGGTAACTATATTGCAGAAAATAATGTGACGATAAATGTACAGTTTAGAGCAAGAATAGAAGGACCAGATTCCATGTATTTAGGTGAAATTGTGACTTATACTGTAATAACTGACTTAGAAGACGCTACAGATGCAAGTTTTACTTGGAATGTAGATGAAAATTACCTTAAAATTGTAGAAGATAATGGAGAAACAATCAAGGTGAAAGCTGTTGGCAAAGGAGAGAGCCAAATAAGTGTAAATATTGAACTAAATGGAGTTGACCAGAGCNCATTTAAGACAGTAAATGTCCTTTGGGTTATAGATATTCAATAAAAAAGTTTATGTGAAATTTTATAAAAGAGGTGTTTTATATGAAAAAAAGGATGAGTGCGTTAGCAATATTAATTGCAATTTTATGTATTTCAGTTTTGATGGTTAACGCAGTGACTGACAGTATAATAGCTTTAAAAGCTACTTTCGATATTTATGTTAACGATGTAAAATATCAAGGTGAAAATCCTCCTCTTGTAATAGAAGGCAGGACTTATCTTCCTCTTAGAGCAATAGGAGATGTGTTGGGAATAGATGTTGAATGGAATCAAGGATTAAGAAGAGTTGAAGTTACAAGACCAAGTGGGGAAGAAATAATACAGAAAGAAGAAGAAATTCCTGCTGCACCTGCTGGATATGATATTATACCAGAAATCAGGGAAGTGAAATTTAGTAGATACGATCCTATAGACCTTAAAGTTGGAAATGCGACAGCTGCAAGAGGAAGCACTGTTGAGATTCCTGTTTCCCTGGGATATGTGCCTATAGGAGGTATATCTAAGATTGATTTTGAATTGTTATATGACAGGGATGTTATGGAAATAGAAAGTGTTAAACCTGGAAAATTACTGTCAGGAAATGATGCAGGCCTTAGTTACAGAGGAAGAAATGGAATAGTAAATATAACATTTAATTCAAATGCTGGAAAAAGGCCATCGATTAGTTCTGATGGAGAGTTTGTTGTAATCACAGCAAAAATCAAAGATAATGCACCTAANGGCAAAACTGGAATTAGATTAAGCAATGGAGGGTATTTTGAAGACCAGCAATTTGCTGCACTTTGGGTATGGTATGTACCTGGAATTATAACAGTTGAATAATTTTTAATACAAATTAATAATTAACACAAAAAAGCTTGTTACATAACAAGCTTTTTTGTGTTAGAATTATTATATATTGGGTATATTTAAACAATAGAAATCTTATCCTTAATTAAAAAAATAGCTAAAAGAGTGTCTAACCCTGTAATTATAGACCAAGAGCAATATATAATACTTTTTTTACTCTATAAAAAATATAAAATAAAAGGAGAGAAAATTATGGAAAAGTATAATATCATGGCAGTTGTTATAAACCATAGGTCTAACAATGCACCTAAGGTTCAGGAAGTGTTCACTAAATATGGTTGTAATATTAAAATGAGAGTGGGACTTCATGAGGCAGAAAATGTTTGCTCGGAGGAAGGTTTGATTTTGCTGCAGTTGGCAGGAAGTAAAGAAGAAATTAGTGAACTGGAAAAACAGCTTAATGATATGGAAGGAGTCAGGGCTAAAACACTTGTTATTTAAAGATAAATCTTTCTTTTAAAACCAAATAAAAATGGAACATTCATATATATTCTTCCCACACAATAATATTATTATAAGAAATTAATATTGTGTGGGAGAATGTTTTATATGAAGCTTTATGTTTTTAAAATTAACAATGTATTAAAGGGCATTTTTTTAGCTGTTATGGCAATTCTATTAATCCTGGTGTTTTATTATTCTAAAGAGGAAATTATAACGGTTTTTCAACAAAAGAGGGATTTGCCTATATACTCAGTAGACTGCCCTGACAAAAAAATTGCAATTACCTTTGATTGTGCATGGGGAAGTGATGATATACCTGATATTTTGGAAACATTAGAAAAACATCAGGTAACAGCCACTTTTTTTATTGTTGGCACATGGGCAGAAAAATTTCCTGAGGCTGTAAAGTTAATTTCAGAAGCTGGTCATGATGTTGCAAATCACTCCTATTCACATATAAAAATGGCCAGTGTAGATAAGAATAGAATAAAAGATGAAATTTTAAAATGTGATATGGTCTTAGAAAAAATAACAGGGAAAAAGGTTAATCTCTTTAGACCACCTTATGGAGAATATAATAATGATGTGGTAAGGGGAGCTAGGGAATTAAATCATTATACAATCCAATGGGATGTGGATAGTTTAGATTGGAAACCAGGTATTACCATAGAAGAGATACGCAACAGAATAAATAAAAATGTAAAAAATGGCTCCATTTTGTTGTTTCATAATGATACAGTACATACTGCAAATATAATTTCTGATATTATTGTTAACTTAAAGAAGGATGGATATAGTTTTGTACCAGTTTCAGAGTTAATAATTAAAGATAATTATTATATTGATAATACAGGAAGACAAATAAAGAAAGAGAAATCCTAATTTTACTTAAAAGAAAGCACATAAAAAATAAAAAAGAAGGAAACATAAATATTGCAGTTTAAAATGTAATATGAAATGAGGTATATTAATTGCTTATAGCAGGTATAATTGGCCAAAACAACAAAGACAAGACATCTAACTTGATTAACCATATTTTCTCAAACTCAAAAAGAAGAATAAGTATTGTAGATTCTAAAAATTTCTCAAACTATGATGCAAAAAAAATCAAAAATTACTTTAATGAATTAGAAAAAAACAATGTTGATATTGTAATTTTAAAACTTGATATTAGAGACCTCTTAAAAGAAATTTTCTATAATTTTAAATTTGATGTTATCATTTTTACAGATAAAGCCGATGAAATTGATGAAGATAAAATTGAGACTTACAGAAAAATAATGAAAAAAACATTTTCATTATTAAGTGAAAAAGGTGTGGCAATTGTAAATTCTGACGATAATGACCTTAGTAGTTTCCTAAGTGGAATAAAACATTATATAGTTACATATGGTTTTAACTTAAAGGCAAGTATAACAACATCAAGTGTAGGAGATTTTATGGACAAAGATGATATCATGTGTTGTTTGCAAAGAACAATACATACTAAAAATGGCAAGATTCTCGAACCCCAAGAATTTAAGGTAAAAGCTGATTTAAATGGCATGGATCCTTATAATGTTTTGGCTGCAGCTACTTTTGCTTTAATTAATGGTGTGGATATAAATTTAATGAACAATTAATTTTTACACAATATTAAAATACAAAAGTTAATTGTGTTTGCAAGATGAAAAAAATATACTATAATAAATGTTGGAAATACTTTATTGGTGCAATTAGAAATAATATTAAAAATGAATATATAAAAGTAATTCTAAAAATAGCTTTTCTTGAATAACATTACATTAGATATATTTTGGATGTACCAAAAAAAGTAACGAGCCGAAGAGAGGAGTGGGGGGCAAATGGTCGGAAACATCATTGAGAACAACATGGTGACCATTTCCGGTAAGATATTATCAGAAGCAGAATTTAGCCATGAGGTTTACGGTGAAGGATTTTATTCTTTCATACTAGAGGTGCCAAGATTAAGTGATAGCACTGATAGAATAAGTATAACCATATCAGAACGGTTAACTTCTAGGGATAATTTAGAAATCGGAAAATATGCAGAGATTGAAGGACAATTCCGTTCTTACAACAATTATAACAATAATGACGGGAATAAACTGATTTTAACAGTGTTTGCCCGGGAAATTAATTTTTTGGAAGATGAGAAAAAAATAAAAAATCCTAATCAGATTTACCTTAATGGATTTATCTGTAAGAGTCCTATCTACCGAACAACTCCTTTTGGCAGAGAAATTACAGATATATTGCTGGCTGTAAACAGACCATATAACAAGTCTGATTACATACCATGCATAGCCTGGGGAAGAAATGCCCGTTTTTCTTCTAAATTAGAAGTAGGTCAAAATATAAAAATATGGGGAAGAATTCAAAGTAGAGANTATCAAAAAAAGCTTGAAACAGGTGAGACTGTTACTAAAACAGCTTATGAGGTGTCTATTTCAAAAATGGAAATATGCAAGGAAGATGAAAAAGATACATAAGTTATGAAGGTCTGACAGAGTAAGGATGTTTATATGTTTAAAAAAGGTGATATAATTATATATGGAATTATTTTAGCAATTATACTGGTTTCATCTATAGGGGTTTATTATTATAGGTTTAACAAAGATAATATTCAAAAAGTTGCAATTATAAAACAGGACGATGTAGTAATTGAAAAAATTTTTATAGATGATTTAGATGAATTAAAAGAGATTAAATTATTTGAAAACAATGATGTAATTATACATGCTGAGAATGGACGTATTAGATTTTATAAATCTAATTGTCCAGATCAGGTATGTGTTAACAGCGGATGGATTTCTAAAAAAGGGGAAATGGCAGTTTGCCTTCCATATAGAATTATCATCAAAATTGAAGGTGTGGATAGTGAAGTAGATATAATAACACATTAGAAGGGATATATGTGAATAAAACAAAAAAATTAGTTTTGATATCGCTTTTTATATCACAAGCTTTAGTTTTATCAATAATTGAATCCTGGATATCTATTCCCATACCAGTACCTGGGGTAAAGCTTGGACTTGCAAATATTATTACACTTATTGTAATAATATTTTTTAGTTTTAAAGAAGCTCTGATTGTTGTCATAATTAGAACCATGCTAGCTTCAATTTTTGGAGGAGGTGGTTTGATAGTTTTTTTATTTAGCTGTGCAGGAGGAGTATTAAGCACAGCTGTTATGGCTGGTTTATATAAAGTAAAATATGATATTTTTAGCATTGTTGGCATCAGTGTGGCAGGAGCTGCAGCACACAATATAGGACAGGTATTGGTTGCGGCATTTCTAATGAAAGATATAGCTGTAATTACTTTATTACCTCTAATCCTTATTTTGGGCAGTTTAATGGGCATCTTAGTAGGAATTATAAGTAACTTTTTGGAGGACAAACTTAACAGGNCAAAGATATTTGATGTATAGTTATAAAATATCCTTGAAAACATTCAAAATTTATATTATGGTATAATTATAAGTATAATTTGAGGAGAGGGTAGATGCCGATGATAAAAGTAATTTGTGGGAAAAAGGGTGTGGGAAAGACAAGAGTTTTGGTGGATTCCTCAAACAGTCTTGTGGAAATCTGTTCAGGAGTTGTAGTATTTATTGATGGAAGCAGTCGTAGTAGATTGATGTACGAATTAAATTACAAGATAAGATTTATTAACATATCTGAATTTCCTTTAAAAATCAATAACTCTGGTGTTTTTCTTGGTTTCTTATGTGGAATTATATCAGCAAATTATGACATTAATGGAGTATTTATAGATGATATTACTAATATTATAGGTGATGATGTTGATGAGTTGAAAAAACTATTTGAAGGCATGAAAGAGATTTCTAAAAAATATAATATTAATTTTAACATATCAATGGAAGGAGATCCAAATTCTATGCCAGAATTTGTTAAAGAATATTTTTAAAACATAGTTAACGAAAAAAGCTATGTTTTATTTTTATGTTGAAAGCTTATAAATTTAAATAAATTAAAGAGGTTATAACCTGCAGTTTGTGGGCTATAGCCTCTTTTAAATTTTAAAGTTATTTTCCTTACTTTATTAGTTTTTGCAGGTAGAATAAGTTGCTTAAAAGTTCCTGGTGTTGTTATAATATTAAGGACGAATGAAATATTTATAAAAATTATTTGGATGGAGTAAAATGCATAAAATTGCTGTAGTTGTAATAAGTAATTGTACAAGAAAATTTGATAAAGAATATCACTATATAATTCCATGTGAATATAAAGATGTAATAGATATAGGTCTTAGGGTGATTGTTCCTTTTGGCAGGGGAGACAGGCATGTTGAGGGATATATTTTTGATATTATTGAAAAGACTGAAATAAAGGGATTAAAGAAGATAAAGGAGATTATTGACAGTAAACCTTTATTGACTCCTTCCATGATAAGACTGGCTAAATGGATGAAAAAACGATATATATGTACCTATTGGGATGTTATAAAATGTATGCTTCCCCCGGGGATTAGCGTAAAAAGCACAAAGACTGTTGTGCTTAAAAAACATGTATCCCACCTTAAGGAGAATGAATCTAAAATAGTTGATGTACTTAATTCATGTGGGGGGAAAAAAGAATATGAAGAGCTTGAGAAAATCATAGATTCAAGGAATTTTTCCCAAAATATAAAAAACCTAGAGGGAATTGGAATTGTAGATGTTGTTGAAAAATTTACAATGGGTGTAAACAAAAAATACAACAAAGTTATATTTATTACAAAACCTGTAAATGAAATTATTGAGGAAATTGAATCAAATGATATAAAAAGTATAAAACAAATAAGGGTACTTGAAATGCTTATAGAAAATGAATATATCCCAACAAATGATATTATGAATTTTTTGGGTGTGTCTTATAGTGTTTTAAACACTTTAAAGAAAAAAGGCTATATTGACTATAAAGAGGTTGAAGTAAAAAGAGATCCTCATGAGAATACAGTTTTTAAAAAAACTTTTCCATTAAAGCCTACTGATGAGCAGGCTGTTGTATTGGAAAAAACAAAAAGCATTATTGATGCAGGAGAATTTAAAGAAATTTTACTACATGGTGTAACAGGAAGTGGAAAAACAGAAGTTTATCTTCAACTTATAGAAAAATGCATTGATAAAGGGAAGCAGGCAATAGTACTTGTTCCTGAAATATCTTTAACTCCTCAGATGGTAGCAAGATTTAAAGGGAGATTTGGAAATGATGTGGCGGTACTCCACAGTAGACTATCCTTAGGAGAACGCTATGACCAATGGAGAGTGATAAGGGATGGTAAAGTTAAAGTTGTGGTGGGGGCACGGTCGGCTGTTTTTGCACCTGTAAATAATTTAGGGCTTATAATAATTGATGAAGAACATGAAACTTCATACAAGTCCGAAATTACCCCTAAATATCAAGCGGCTGATGTGGCAAGAATCAGGTGCAAGATTAAAAATGCTGTTTTGATGCATGGATCTGCAACTCCTTCAGTTGAAACATACTATAGGGCAAAGACGGGAAAAATAGAACTTATGGAAATGACAAAAAGAGCTAACAATATGATTCTTCCAAAAGCATATATTGTTGATATGAGGGATGAACTTAGCAGTGGAAACAGGACGGTTTTTAGCAGAAAGCTTTCAGAAGAAATAAAGAAAAATATAGAAGAAAATCAACAAACTATAGTTTTTTTAAATAGAAGAGGGTATGCATCTTTTGTATTGTGCAGAAATTGCGGGCTTACACTTATGTGCCCAAATTGCAGTATTACTCTTACCTACCACTCTTATGACAAAAGATTGATATGTCATTATTGTGGATACACATCAAAAAAACCTGATGCATGTCCTAAATGTAAAAGTGTTTATATTAGAAGTTTTGGAGTTGGAACTCAAAAAATAGAAGAAGATATAAAAAATCATTTTGAAGGCGCTACAGTTTTGCGTATGGATATGGATACAACAATAAAGAAAAATTCCCATGAACAAATTTTAAAAACTTTTAGGGAAGAAAATATAAATGTGATGGTTGGAACCCAGATGGTTGCAAAGGGTCATGATTTTCCAAATGTAACCTTAGTAGGGGTTATAGCAGCTGATAGCCTCCTAAATACAGGGGACTTTAGGGCAACGGAAAAAACATTCCAACTGATAACCCAGGTGGCAGGAAGGGCAGGAAGAGGAAGTGTGGCAGGAAGAGTGGTAATCCAGACATATAATACTGAAAATTTTAGCATTGTATGTGCATGTAATCACGATTATCATTCCTTTTATGAAAATGAAATACTTTTAAGAAAGAAGCTTTTGTATCCGCCATTTACCAATCTAGCATCGGTAATACTAAGCGGCACTGATGATAGCCAGGTGATTAGCAAAGCAAATGAAGTGCTGCAAAATATTTATGAGAGTTTTAAAGGAACAAAGGGAATATATAAAGTACTAGGACCTTTAAGGGCACCTTTATCCAAAATTAAAAATAAATACAGGTGGAGGATAGTTATAAAGTGTGAAAGCCTAAAGGAACTTTTGGAAGTGTTAACAAAAATTTCGGACAATTATTATCATTCTAATAAAAAGAATTCTGTTAATTTAAGTGTGGATATAAACCCTGTAAATATGTTATAATGATACAATGTTGTAAGTTCAAATTTTTAAAGTATCAAATATTGGAGGATGTCATATGGCAATAAGAAATATAAGAACTGACGAAGATGAAATATTAAGAAAAAAATCCAGAAAAGTTGATGCAATAAATGAAAGAATTTTAACTCTTTTAGATGATATGGCGGAAACTATGTATTATTCAAAGGGAGTTGGTTTGGCAGCACCACAGGTGGGAGTGTTAAGAAGAGTGGTGGTAATTGATGTGGGGGAAGGATTGATAGAGCTTATTAATCCTGAAATAGTAAAAAAAGAGGGTGAACAAAAGGACATTGAAGGTTGCCTTAGCCTGCCGGGGGTTATAGGAGAAGTAATAAGACCTGAACATGTGGTGGTATCTGCACTAAATAGAAATGGAGAAGAAATAACCCTTGAGGGGGAAGGACTTTTGGCAAGAGCATTTTGTCATGAGATTGACCATCTTGATGGAGTGTTGTTTTCAGACAAAGCTATAAGATTTATTGATGTGGAAGAAATTAGAAAAAATGCAAAAGGAGGGGAAAAAGAGCCAGAAGAAGTAGAAGAACTAGAAGAATTAGAAGAATCATATGAGAAAGATGAGTAGTGAAACTAAAAAGGGACAACAGTGATAAATAACGAGGTGATGGAAGTTGAAAATAGTTTTTATGGGGACTCCTGAGTTTGCTCTTCCAAGTCTTGAGATGCTTGTTAAAGAAGGTTATGAAGTAGCTGCAGTTGTCACCCAGCCTGATAAACCGGCAAAAAGAGGTAAAAAAATAACTATGCCGCCTGTAAAGGAGTATGCCATAAGTAAAGGCTTAAAGGTTTTGCAGCCACAAAAAATAAAAACAGCAGAGTTTTTAAAAACCCTAGAAGAAATAAAGCCTGATCTTCTTATAACAGTAGCTTATGGGAAAATATTGTCAAAGGAAATATTAGAGCTTCCACCTTTAGGTTGTATAAATGTTCATGCTTCTCTTTTGCCTAAATACAGAGGGGCAGCACCTATACACTGGTGTATAATAAATGGTGAAAAGACTACTGGAATTACTACTATGTATACCAATGAAGGACTAGATACGGGAGATATACTTTTAAAAGCTGAGGTGCCTATTGCAGATGATATGACTGTGGGAGAACTCCATGACAAACTGTCAGCCTTAGGGGCAGAGGTTTTGAAACAAACCCTTAAAAAACTAGAAGCAAATGAACTTGAAAGAATTCCGCAGGATGATAGTATAGCTACATATGCTCCTATTATTACTAAAAATATTGGAGAAATAGACTGGTCAAAATCATCTTGTGAAATTTATAATTTGATTAGAGGAACAAATCCATGGCCAGGAGCTTTTACTTATTACAAAGGTTGTACAATGAAGGTTTGGGAATCTGAGATTGTAAGTGAAGAACCCCATGATTTAAAGCCAGGNACAATATGCAAAGTCAATAGAGAGGGAATTTTAGTTTGCTGCGGCAAAGGGAAAATAAATATAAAAGAAGTTCAATTTGCTTCATGTAGAAGGATGTGTGTGGGAGACTATATTTGTGGAAATAAAATAGATGAAGGTGAAATACTTGGATAAAAACTTCAAAAAATTTCTCATGTTATCTGGTATTGTTATTTTTTTATCTTTTTTGTTGCTTGCAGGGCTAATATTTATTTATTATTCTTCTTCAATATTTACATATAATATTATGACATTATTATTAATGATAGTGTTAATACTACTAATAATATTTTTTAGCCTTTCGTTTTTGACGATTTTTTATGTATACAAAAATAAAGAAGTAAAAAGTAAGTTCGTGCTAAACATGTCAAAAATTGGGATAAAGATATTATTGCCTGTAATTATGGCACTGGCTAATTTGTTTAACATTAAAAAAAGTTTTGTAAGAAGGTTTTATGTAGATTTTAATAACATAACGGTAAGCACTGTGGGGAAAAAATATAAAAAAGAAGATGTAATTGTGCTTTTACCTCACTGTTTACAGAATGCAGATTGTAATTTTAAAATAACAAATGATATTTCAAACTGCAAAGAATGCGGTAAATGTACAATTGCTGATATTTCAAGAATAACAAGGGAAAGAAAAGTAAAATGCTTTGTAGTGACAGGTGGAACGGCGGCTAGAAATATTGTTAAAAAACTAAAACCTAAAATGATTGTATCTGTGGCATGTGAAAGGGATTTAACAAGTGGTATAATAGATGTGGGAAATATACCAGTTATAGGTATTGTTAATGAAAGACCTAATGGACCTTGCTATAACACTTGTGTTAACGTAAATATGTTAAAAGAGAAACTTGACAGTATTATAAAGTAACAATAAAATATTAACAAAGGAGGTAGGTTTTATGCTAGGATTTATATATATTGATTCTTCTTATATAATTTTTGTGCTTCCTGCTTTATTATTTGCATTTTATGCTCAGTTTAAAGTAAAAAATACTTTTAATAAGTATAGCAGGGTGTCAAATAAGAAGGGTCTTACAGGTGCTGATGTAGCAAGAATCATATTAGAAAGAAATGGACTTTATGATGTGAGGGTTGAAAAAGTTGCTGGAGAACTTACAGACCATTATGACCCTAGAAATAAGGTATTAAGGCTTTCACAGGTTGTATATGGTAGTAATTCAGTTGCAGCTATAGGTGTTGCAGCTCATGAAGCAGGTCATGCTATACAACACAGTGTTAGCTATAGCCCGTTAGCTTTAAGAAGCAGTTTGGTACCTTTAGCGGGAATTGGGTCTAATATGGGGTTTCCTTTATTTGTAATAGGTCTTATTTTTAGTTTTGAACCATTAGTTTATGCAGGTATAATTGCATTTTCTCTGGCAGTGATATTTTACTTAATTACCCTTCCAGTGGAGTTTAATGCTAGTAGCAGGGCTATTAGGTCCTTAGAGGATACAGCTATTTTAGANTATGATGAAGTTGATCCTGCTAAAAAAGTTTTATCTGCAGCTGCAATGACATATGTAGCTTCTGCCGCTGTTGCAATAGGACAGCTTTTGCGTTTACTTTTTATAGCCAGCAGAAGAAGAAGGTGAATAAAGTGAGTATTGATGCACCAAGAGAGATGGCGGTTAAGATATTATATGATATAGATAAAAATGGTGCTTACTCAAATATATCTTTGGGTAAGCACTTAGATAGTAGAAACTTTAAGGATATAGACAGAGCTTTTATCACTGAACTGGTTTATGGTATTTTAAAATGGAAACTAACCATTGATTATATAATTTCAAGATTTTCAAGAGTAAAACTTAAAAAAATATCCCCATGGATATTAAACATTTTGCGTATTGGGGTTTATCAGATTATTTTTACAGACAAGGTACCTGTGTCAGCTGCCTGCAATGAAAGTGTGAAACTTGCAAAAAGGTATGGGCATGCAGCAAGCAGCAAATATGTAAATGGTGTTTTAAGAAATATATCAAGGGATAAAGAAAGGATAAAGTATCCTGATAAAAAAGATAATTTATCCGAATTTTTGTCTGTTAGCTATTCCCATCCACTTTGGATGATTGATGAATGGATAAAAAGATATGGAGAGGAATTTACAGAAGAGCTTTTAAAAAACAACAACCAAACGCCACACTTCACAATTAGAACAAATACTTTAAAAACTTCCAAAACCCATTTAAAGAAAATACTAGAAGAAGAAGGCTTTGAAGTTGATTATGGTCAATACATGGAAGAGGCACTTATAATTAAAAACCCAAAGTCTTTACAGGAAATGGATGCTTTTAAAAAGGGATATTTTCAGGTTCAAGATGAAAGTTCCATGTTAGTAGCAAGTGTACTAAATCCAGAGCCGAATGATTTTGTTTTGGATGTGTGCAGTGCTCCAGGTGGAAAAACTACACATTTGGCACANTTGATGGATAACAAGGGAACAATAGTAGCAAGGGATATCCATGAGCACAAAATACAGCTTATAAGCCAAGCTGCAAAAAGGCTTGGGATTGACATTATAAAAACAGAAATTTTTGATGCCACCTTATTTGATGAAAAACTTGAAGAAAAGGCTGATAAGGTTTTAGTTGATGCACCATGTACCGGTCTTGGTATTATCAGAAGAAAGCCTGATATAAAATGGACAAGGAAAAAAGAGGATAAAAATGAAATTGTAAAACTTCAAAAAAAAATATTATCTACTTCTTCAAAATATGTAAGAAAAGGTGGTATAATAGTATATAGCACATGTACAATAGAGCCCGAAGAAAACCAATATGTAATTGAGGAATTTTTAGATAATAATAAAGATTTTTATTTGGAAGATGCTTGGGGAAATTTACCTGAAACAATTAAGGATTTACCCAAAGTTTTTAATGAAAAAAAAGAATATATACAGCTTTATCCAAATAAGCATGGGGTTGATGGTTTTTTTATTGCAAAGCTGAAAAAAAGGAGTTAATTTAATATGGAAGGGAAAGTTGACCTTCTAAACATGGAAATAGATGAATTGGGAAATTTTCTAAAAAGTTTAGGAGAACAAAAGTTTAGAGCCCGTCAGATATTTGAATGGGTAAACAAAGGCATTAAAGACATTGATAGTATGACCAATTTATCCAAAGCCTTGCGGGAAAAACTTAAGCTTAAGGCATATATAAATAATTTTGAAATAGTAAAAAAGCTTATATCAAAAGTTGATGGAACCAGAAAGTACATTTTTAAACTTTATGATAATGATGTTATAGAAAGTGTTTTAATGAAGTATTCATATGGATTTAGTGTATGTATATCATCACAGGCAGGCTGCAAAATGGGGTGTAGCTTTTGTGCTTCTACAGGGGCAGGTTTTAACAGAAATTTAAGTGCTGGTGAAATGCTAGATCAGGTTTTGACGATAAAAAATGATATAAAAGAGAGAATTGGCAATGTTGTTATTATGGGAATTGGAGAGCCCTTAGATAATTATGATAATTTAATTAAGTTTTTAAGACTGATTAATAATAAAGATGGATTAAATATAGGACTTAGGCATATTACTGTATCCACATGCGGGCTTGTTCCACAAATATTAGAGCTTTCAAAGGAGAATATGCCTATTACTTTGTCAGTATCATTACATGCTCCTGATGATGAAACGAGAAGGAAAATCATGCCTATTAATAACAAATATCCACTTGACAAATTGATTGAAGCATGTAAGATATATACTATAATTACTAATAGGCGAATTACATTTGAGTATTCTTTAATTGATGGTGTTAATGACTCTTTAGAACATGCAAAAAAACTTGCAATACTTATAAAGGGGATGTTGTGCCATGTGAATTTGATACCTGTAAACACTGTATCAAATACTGGATATGAAAAAAGTANCAAAGAAACAATTCAAATGTTTAAAGACCTTTTAGAAAGACATGGAATTAAAGTGACTGTCAGACGGGAGTTAGGAAGTGAAATTAATGCTGCTTGCGGTCAATTAAGAAGAAATATTATTAGTTAGATGATATTGTGCACTATAAAAAGTAAAAGAAATAAAGTATAACAGGATAAAAATAACATTTTCCATAGAGTATATATAAAGTTAATCTAGGGAGTGGTATAGTGAGATTTGCAGCGATAAGTGATAAGGGTATAGTAAGAGATGTAAACGAAGACAGCTATAGGATAATAACTGGTCAAGACGGAGTTCCAGACACATTTATTATAGCAGATGGCATGGGGGGGCATAGTTCTGGAGATGTAGCAAGTAATATGGCTGTTGAGTTTGCTAAAGACTACATATTAAACAATCCTGAGGCTTTTTCTAGTGAGGAAAGGATATTAGATGGAATAAAAGTTTTGATAGAAGAAGCAAACAGGGCAATTTATCAAAAGGCAGTCCAGTCTAAAGAGACCTTAGGAATGGGCACAACCTTTATCTTAACTATTGTCTTAAACGACAAGCTGTACATAGGTCATGTGGGTGATAGCAGAGTATACCTTATAAGAGACAATGAGATAAAAAAGCTGACTGTTGACCACTCTTACATAGAAGAATTGATAATGAATGGTTCAATTACCAGAGAAGAAGCAAAAAATCATCCAAAGAAAAACATAATTACCAGAGCTTTAGGTTGTAATGAAAGCATCTTAGCAGACACCTTAAGTAGTCCTATAGATAAAAATGACATATTTGTTTTATGTACTGATGGTTTGACAAATATGCTATCAGAATATAAAATAATGGAGATAATATTAGAAAACGATGATTTAAATTATTCTTGCAGTGAGCTTGTCAGGTTGGCAAATGAAAATGGCGGAGATGACAATATAACTGTTATTATTATAAAGAAGAGTTAGTAATTTTTAAAAGAATTTAGGGGTATTATTATAAATTTTTAGGTAAAAGATATAGATTAGAGGTGCTGGTATGATAGGTCAAATCCTTGGAAATAGATATGAGTTGATTGAAAAAGTAGGTGGAGGTGGGATGGCTCTTGTCTACAAGGCAAGATGTAAACTACTCAATAGATTTGTTGCAGTAAAGATTCTAAGGCCTGATTTCACAAATGATGAAGAATTTATAAAGCGTTTTAAAATTGAAGCTCAGGCAGCAGCCAGCCTCTCACATCCAAATATAGTGTCAATTTATGATGTAGGTAATGAAGAAGATATCCATTATATAGTAATGGAGTATATAGATGGTGCTACATTAAAGGAGTATATAGAAGAAAAAGGTGCATTAGACTGGAAGGAAGCAGTTAATATATCAATACAGATATGTTTAGCTATTAAGCATGCTCATGAAAATAATATTGTTCATAGGGATATAAAACCACATAATATTCTATTTACCAAAGAAGGAATGATTAAGGTAACTGATTTTGGAATAGC
>JGI24708J26588_10001727_pt1 | contig 17092 bp, 16 predicted proteins | sample BioPla1DNA2_FD_26588 | JGI IMG/M metagenome (IMG submission 26588) | reverse complement strand
AAATATTTACGACAACCAGGAGTTTTTTGATGGTTATAAAAATTAAGAAGTAATCTTTCTGTGGCAAATGAAAAATCAAAATGCTATTTCTATAACCAGCGAAGGTTTTAGTCTAATACAGGAGTCTAATTATTTGGGAAAGCAATTGTTATTGTCGTTCCCTTGGCTTCCTGACTTTTAAGAGCGATTTCTGCTCTGTGAAGCATGGCGGCATGTTTAACAATTGCGAGCCCTAGTCCGGTGCCGCCGGTTTCTTTCGAATGGCTTTTATCGACCCGGTAAAATCGCTCGAAGATACGGTCATGGTGATGCGGTGCAATGCCTATACCCGTATCAGAAACAGATAATTTTGTTTTATTGTTTTCAACTAGTAGCGTAATCTTAATGCTTCCGTTATCCTTATTATAAATAATAGCATTATCGCATAGATTATAAATCACCTCATATAGTATAGGCTTTATGCCGTAAACTATAGAAGTATTGCCTGAATAGTCTATTTTAATATNCTTTGTTTTTGCTTTTTCAGATAAGTTGTTTATAACAGATTCACACAGCTCAGAGAGATCTACTTCTGCAAATTCCTGATCTAAATCTCGCTCGTCCATTCTTGATAATTTGATAATATCCTCAATCAAAGCCAGTAAGCGGCTGGCTTCGCCATAAATAGAGTTGGCAAAGTCCGGAATGTCCTCTTGTTTAGCGATTCCATTTTCTATGATTTCCGCATAACCCATAATAGAGGTCAAGGGTGTTTTAAGTTCATGGGAAACATTTGCCGAAAACTCTCGGCGCAACTTTTCTACATTCTCCTTAGCAGTAATATCCACTATANATAAAACAGCAGCATAGGCATTGGATTTGCCATCCACCGGATTGGCAGATAGCTCATACATCTTGCTGTATTTGTTCATTTTTACTCGCAAGGCTTTTCCTGCGAGGGCTGAATCAATGGCTTTTATATACTGTACATCCCGATGCAATTCTAAATACGATTTCCCCACAGCGTCACCTAAAATCCGCTTCGCGCTGTTGTTTTCAAATAGAATAGTGCCATTTTCGCCGANAAAAACAAGCCCTTCCTTCATATTGCCGGTTATATACTCAAATTCATGTTGCTGTGAAGTTAGCTTTTTTACTTGGGCTAATATCTTTTGGTTTTGCTTTTCGAGTCTTGATAGAAGAGGCGCCAGCTCCTCATATGTGCGGTTGGAGAGGGGGTCATTCAAATTAAGCTTATTTATCGGTTTTATTATCAGGTCGGTGATCACTCTAGCAATGATTACCGCTAATACAAGAATTGCAATAGCGATGATCACTATCCAGGGTACAGCGCTCCTGATTAGCCCTAAAATACTTTTGCTGGTTGCAGCAACCCTTAGTATATTACCGTTGCTAAGTTTTACAGCATAATAATATGTTTTTTCACCTAAAGTGTCTGATAGACGAGTAGCTTCTCCAGTCCCGCTGGACATAGCGGATTTTATTTCTGGTCTGTCACCGTGATTTTCCAGTTTTTCAGCTGGTGCAAAGCTATCGTATAGTACCGTACCATCTGCAGATATTAGGGAGATGCGGCTTTTGCTTTCTTTGCCAACTGCGGTGATATATGGCATATAGCTATCCGCATTTAGCTCAATGGCCTTACTGATAAAAATGGTATGGTGTATTACTTCCTTTTTTAACTCCCTGGTTAAGTTATTATAAATTACACTCATAATAAATGTTAATGTTAATTTATAGCAAGCGTGGGGATCAGTCCTCTTGGCGCTTTTTGCTTTCAGCCATTCTGGAACAATTAATACCAGGAAACCATTGACAAGTTCTCAAGTACAGATACTATAAAAATAGAATATTCAAAAAACCAGACTCGGCACTTGATGTCATGGAGAAGGGGTGTTTGCATGGAAAACAGGATAAAGGTCAAAAAAATCGACGACTGTGTATGGCTTATGGACGATAAAGGCGAGGCCACCGGTTATCTGGTGTGCGGCGAGAAGAAAGCTGTGGTCATTGATACAATGAACGGTATCGCAGATGTTCATGCGGTTGTCAGGGCAATCACCGACCTGCCGCTTACAGTGGTAAATACACACGGCCACTGTGACCATATTTTCGGTAATTTGTACTTTGATTGCGATTGCTTTCTGCATCCCGGTGATACGGAGGTTGCTGCTGAGCATACCGGTTTTCCCGGATTTGTGAAGCTTCGCAGAAAAAAGAAGCTTGAAATGCCGCCGTTCAAGGAGATCAATGACGGCGAAATTATCGACCTCGGCGGGCTNACACTTGAGGTAATNTCGCTGCCNGGGCATACCCCCGGGGGNATATGCCTGCTTTTGAGAGAAAAGCGCATACTGTTTACCGGTGACAGCATAAATCGTCATCTTTGGATGCAGCTGAAGGAGAGTCTGCCGCTTCGAACACTTCTCGAAAATCTTGANAAGATCTCGTGGGTGACAGAAAAGGCTGACAAAATCCTGCACGGCCATTCACAGGATTTCGATGATATTTCGCTGTTTAATGAATTGCGCTCCGGCCTGAGAGAGCTCATCGAAACGAAGGGTGAGGGTGATACNAGACGCAGCACAGATTACAAATGGTTCGGCGGTACCGCGAAACAGTATCCCTTCGGCGACGGCAGAAGTGTTATCTGCTACAGCAGCGACAAGCTGGATTGAGGGACAGTGGCAAGTTCGATTCAGAGAGCGCAACAAGCTGGATTGAAAGGACGATATTGCGGTTGATAAAAAGAGCGGTTACTGGTAAAATGTCAATATACAGATATTAGTATCCATGTTATAGAAATATGGATACTGGAAGGTCGCTAACAGATGTTATGCGGCTGATGAAAGATAGTGGACCATCAAATTTTTCTGTTTTCCCGGACCGAATCCAGGGAATAAATTGAAACAGACCAATGAACAAGATGGTTCATGTCAGGATCCATACCAGATTATCGGTATTGCTCTAAAGAAAGGAGATGTTCTTATGAAAGGGTCCCCAAAACTTATTGAAACGCTTAATGCTTTGCTGGCAGATGAACTTGCGGCCATCAATCAGTACATCGTACATGCAGAAATGTGCGAGGACTGGGGCTACACCAAATTGCACGAAGGCTTTGAGAAACGGTCAATTGAGGAAATGAAGCATGCTGAAAAGCTCATCGGGAGGATTCTGTTCCTCGGTGGAACACCTATCGTAACTGAACTAAGCCCTATCAGTATCGGTGCTGAGGTTCCAAAGCAGTTGGAATTTGACCGTGCTGCAGAGGAAGCCGCAATCAAGGCTTATAATGATGCCATAGCACTCGCTGCAGAAGAGCGTGACCATGCGACAAGGGATATTCTTATACAGATCCTGAATGATGAAGACCGTCACATGGACGAGCTTGAGGAGCTTCTGGATCAGATTGAGCAGATGACTCTGCCCATATTCCTGACAACGCAGGTTGAGTAGTATCAAGAGATGCAGTTTGCGATTCAGGGCTGTTGATAAAGCAGCCCTTTTTGCGTTCCGTGATCATAATTATTTCTTGTGGCTCAATGCCAGCTGATGAATCAATAAAGGTATTGCCATGAAAATATTATTAAGTCTTTACCTGGTTTTTGCAGTAATATTGGCACAGTTTTTTGCCGCATATTTCTTTTCCAAGGGCAGAAGCAGCTATCGAAAGGCATTCTCTGCCATGGTTTTGTGTGTCAGCATTTATCTGTTTGGTTATTTGATGATCATCAACAATAACACCCTGCAGGAAATGATTTTCTGGAAATCAGGACCCTGGCCCGGGAAACTATTTTTGAAAACAATTTTGCCGGCATGATAGTACTGGGTCCCGGGAAACGGATAATAGATTACAACAGGGCAGCGGAGAAGTTTTTTAGAGCGATAAACATTTCATTGGATCATTACCCTATAGACCAGATCCTGGCCAATGAACCGGGGATGCTGGAGGTTTTTGAAAGTGAGGCCAGTCGCGGTCTCTCTTTGATAATAGATGGCGAGGAACGCTTTTTTGAGATCGACACGTTGCCGCTGGGGAATCCGCAGGACGGAAACACAAAGATGTTGAAATCCATCCGTGATGTAACAGAAGAAAGGAGGATCCAGGAAAAACTGAAGTTTCTGGCCACTACAGATTCCCTGAGCGGGCTTTGCAATCGGGCAGAATTTATGAACCTGGCCCGAAAGGAATTTGCATTGGCTAAAAAGAATAATGAAGAGATGTCGCTGCTGATAATGGATCTGGATAATTTCAAGACCATCAACGATACCCTGGGACATGCAGCAGGAGATGAGATCATTCGGAAGATGGGAGACATCATAAAGAAAAGTTTCCGCAAAACCGATATCCCCGGACGTATAGGAGGAGAGGAATTCGCTGTGGTTTTGAAGAATACATCTTTGCAGGAAGCAAAAAAAGCAGCGGAAAAGGTCTGGAATATATCGACCAGGACAAAGGTGATTTATGGGGAGCATGAAATAACTTTTACTGTAAGTATAGGAGTGGCAGCGTCAGGTGGAAATACCGGTGATATCGAAGATATTATGAAAATGGCGGATGATGCTCTGTACAAGGCAAAAGCAAAAGGGCGAAATTGCGTCGTAGTCCTGGAACCCGGACCGGACAGTGACGGAAATTGATATGCCGTGATAGGCAGTGGGAATGGTTACAACGGGATCANATGATCTGTCATAACGGAGAAATCCAGTAGTGGGAGGTTTGAAATGTTCAAAAGGGCAAAAGCTATCGTATTCATTCTTCTGGCAGCATNNACAGTAAGCATGCTGTCACCGGTAAGTTTTGCAGCCGGTGTCACCAGCCTTCAGGAAAGGACCCCGGGAGAGATAATAAGCAAATACTGGGAAAAGCCTTTTCAATTAAGGAATATAGGACCGGCGGAATATGTCGTCGAGCCAAGCTCCAGTCACCCCTATGTCGCTGGCAAAGTCAGAGACGAAGACCTTCAGGAAGCGCTGAACGCAGTTAATTTCGTCCGTTACCTGGTCGGTTTGCCGGATGATATCCAGCTCAGCAATACATATATAAATTATGCCCAGCATGCAGCTGTACTTCTGGCAGCTACGGGCACGTTGACCCACTTGCCGTCACAGCCCGGAGACATGCCCGATGAGTTCTATAATCTCGGATATAATGGTGCAGCTTNCTCAAATATAGCCTTTGGGCCTCCAAATCTGGCATATTCCATATACGCGGGCTATATGTTCGATTCCGATGCATCCAATATCAGCAAACTGGGACATCGCATATGGCTGCTCAACCCNTCCATGAAAAAAACCGGCTTTGGCTATTGCAAAGGTTTTTCTGCAACGTATATTTTTGACATGTCGCGTGCAGACAGGATCCAGTACGATTACATCACATGGCCTGCTAAAAACTATATGCCGGTTGAACTGATGAAGAGAGGGATNGCCTGGTCTGTGAACCTTGGTGAAAAATATGACCGCCCNTCCATCGAAAATGTCAAAGTAACTCTGACCAGAAGAAATGANAAGGAAACATGGAACTTCAGCAAAAGTACTGTCTCTGTCAAAACTTCAGAGTATTTCAATGTGTCCAACAGCGATTTCGGCGGCATGTCTAAATGCATTATTTTCAAGCCCAATATCNGTTATAACCAAAATGATGTTTTTGATGTTGTAATATCCGGGATAACAGCAGGCGGATCACCCACTGAGATCAAATATACGGTCCGGATGATCAGCCTTTTGAAGCCTGCTCCGGTGAATGCTGACAAACAGGAGGGCACTTATCTCGGTGGTCTGGAGATCGCATTGTCCTGCGCCTCGCCGGATTCGATCATTTACTACACGACGGACGGATCCACACCGACGACCAAAAGCAGAAAGTACAGCCAGCCGATAAAAATCAATGAGACCACGGTGATTAAAGCCATCTCATATGTCAATGGAGAACCAAGCGAAGTGTCAACATTCAGATACAATATCGAAAAGGCAAGCCAATGGGCTGTTCCGGACATAGAAAAAGCCACATCCCTGAAACTCATACCTCAGCAGATGCAGGGCAATTACCGTGAAAACATTACCCGGGCCGACTTTTGCAAGCTGGCGATGAATTTTCTCGTTCGGAAAACCGGGAAATCTGTTGAGGAGCTGCTGAAAGATAACAATACCACGATCCGGTATGATGCCTTTACAGATACTTCTGACAAAGAAATACTTGCAGCTAATGCCCTTGGCATCGTGAATGGCATCGGATGGCAAATTCAATCCCAATGGCCTGATAAGCCGACAGGAGGCTGCCGTAATGCTGATGCGTACGGCAGCAGTTCTGGGTGTCACCGAAACCGGTGGAGAGCCGGTGATTTTTACGGACAGAGATACCTTCGCGGAATGGGCGAGGGATGCCATCGCATTTGTTTCGTCATTGAAGGACAAAAACAACAATGCGATCATGGGCGGGATCGGCAACGGAATGTTCTCGCCCCGTGGAAACTATACACGGGAACAATCCTATGTGACAATACTGCGGTTGTTCAATGCGATAGGGTAGTCTGATGCAGAAGGATAAAGCGGGGTTTGGATTATTCGTATCAAAATGCGCAGCAGCTTATGTAAAATGATTTTCAGCGGTCCTGAGCCTGAAAGGGCTGGCCAGATGTTCTGCACTGCAGTGTTGTATGAATGAAAACAAACAGGAGGGTTGATTGGCTATGGCTGGTGAACGTATAAGAATCAATGGAACAGAGTTTATGGCTGGCGATCGGAAGATTTTCCTCAATGGTGTCAATACTCCATGGGACAACTGGAACGACATCGGCGGGAATTTCAATGAGTCTTTCTGGAGATCACATTTTGCAGAACTTCGGGAGAGTGGCATCAATGCCAGCCGTGTGTGGATCTCCTGCAATGGCAATACAGGATTCGCCATCGACGGTGAAGGCTATGTAACAGCTGTTTCAGATAAGTACTGGGAGGATCTTGAGGCACTTCTTCAAATCGCTGAAGAAAACGGGATTTATCTCATGGCGACGACCATGAGCTTCGACCATTTTAAGCATTCAGAACTCGCAGACAGTACATACAGGTCATGGAGAGCCATGCTGGACAATGAAGAAGCGATGGATTCCTATGTGGACAACTTCATAATCCCTCTATGCAGGAGATTTGGCCGTTACAAAAGCCTTTTCAGCATCGATCTGTGCAATGAGCCGGACTGGGTACATGAGAACGAAGACTGCGGGCAAATCGAATGGTCCAGGATTTGTGCCCTGTTTGCCAAAGGAGCTGCCGCTATACATAAAAACAGNGATATCCTTGTCACAATAGGCTTTGCAATGGTTAGGTACAATTCGGCGAAGTACAGGGGCGATTTAGGCTCGGATGAATATCTGCAAAGCTTTTATGGTGATGCGGATGCACGTCTTGATTATTATTCGCCCCACTTTTATGAATGGCAGGCACCTCTGTTNGGTTTCCCGTTCGATAAGACTCCGGCGGAGTTTGGGCTGGACGGGACAAAACCAGTTGTTGTCGGCGAGTTTCCGGCCAAAGGCATGACGTCAGCAACGAAAGGCTCCAGAGATCTTTCAGGCTCAGATTGCTACACCGCCCTGTATGAAAAAGGATGGAACGGGGCATTTGCGTGGACTTCCAATGGCGTCGACCATTGCGGTACACTGGATGATTTCCTGGATGGGGCAAAGGAAGTCGCAAGGAGAGCCTTCTGAGGCAAGACAGGAGCATGTGAATGAAGACAAAATAATTTCCGGCAGACAGATGCAAGCCGGAAATGTCTGCACTAATCTGCAGCCTGCGTTATCTTAACATGCATCGTAGGCGTTGTGTCAACTGGAATTCCGCTTAAAGAGTTTTCACATAATCCCCTATTTTCTTGTCCATATGTCTTATGTGATTTGTAAGCCAGTTTATGACCATCTTATTGGCATTCAGTATAACCAGGAGATTGCCGCCGCCGTCATTGTAATCTTTCTTCAGCTTGGCCAGATCATTGATAAAGCTTGCATGTGCTTTCTTCTGTGCGTCAAGCTCCGGGTAGCCGATCTCTTCCATATACGATTCTTCGTCGCTGAAATGTTTTTTCGTGTATTCATCCAGAAAATCGATCATTGTATTTATGTACTCTTTTGCTCTCTGCTGCTTTCCGGCCTCAAACAGTTCATTAGCCTTTTCAAACCAGATTTTGTGCTGCTCGTCGATGTTTTTGACACCTACTGACAAATCGGGGGTCCACGCTATTGCCATATGTATTCTCCTTTCGCAACATCGCTGTGTTACTTAAATTTTACAGGTTTTGCGGGATATATTCAATAGACATGGAGAAAATGACGCATTGTGTCGAAATGGGGAGCAGATAAATGCGGCAGACCCGAACAGCAATGCCGTCGATGTGAGGAACCTGTACGCATGATGAAATATATAGTATTTACGCGCTGATTTATCATGCAATGCCATTTTACCTTTCACGGAAGGAATCGTTCTGGGTGGTTCACGGGCGAGGGGCACTCATGCAGAGGATTCGGATATCGATATTGGGATCTATTATGCCCCGGGATCGTTCGATCTGGCTGCAATCAATAGGGTGGCTGCAGAGCTTGATGATGAACACAGAAGCAACCTTGTCGTGGCTCCCGGAGGTTGGGGCGAATGGGTCAATGCCGGCGACTGGCTGATGAAGATCGCCAGGAAGTTCAGTACGACGTGGGAAAGACTGCAGGAACTCAACAAGCTTCCGAACCCGGATCTGATTTTCCCGGGTCAGAAAATATTCCTGCCGGAATGATTCCGGTAGTACCGGGGTCACAGTGCCGGGGTCAGACTTGAAATTCTGCTTTTCATTGATGCTGGGGCAGTCACTGATATAGGATGACAGGTCGTTTTTTGCTATCTCATCCTGCCTCATTCCTTTTGATATGTTTTTAAAGTGACTTATCTACCAGTGTGGAAACAAGAAAACCATCTGTTACGAGATATTTGTCCTTATTTTTGAATACAGCAGGAACAGGTATTTTCCACCTTCCCACGCGGTCATCAGTCGGCATCAAAACCGATACCTGTCAGGGAGCGATATATGTTATTATGGAACTATCAAGGCCTGATACCTTAAGGCATATTTCAGAAATCTGTTTAGGAGTTGATAGTATTGAGGCTTATCTCATGGAATATTGATTCGTTGAATGCAGCATTAACAGGAACTTCAGCACGCAGTGAATTATCCCGAAAGGTGCTGGATACGATCCAAGGCTACGAACCTGATGTCATTGCCTTACAGGAAACGAAGCTGCCCGGCGGCGGACCTTCAAAAAAACATCTGGAAATCCTGGGAGAGAGATTCCCGGACTATGCAGTTGTCTGGAACAGTTCTGTGGAACCAGCCCGTAAGAGCTATGCAGGGACCATGTTTCTATATAAAACTGAGTTGGACCCCGCTGTTGATTTCCCCAAAATAGGAGCGCCGGACACCATGGATTTTGAAGGGCGCATAATCACACTGGAATTCGACCGGTTCTACGTGACGCAGGTCTATACACCCAATGCGGGCGATAATCTGAACCGCTTGGAAGACCGACAGGTCTGGGATAAAAAATATGCCGATTACCTGGCAGCGCTGGACAGTAAAAAGCCTGTGGTCGCAACCGGGGATTTCAATGTGGCCCACAGGGAGATAGACCTGGCCCACCCCGAAAACAACCGCCGGTCGGCAGGATTTACAGATGAAGAACGCCAGGGCTTCACTAATTTGCTGGCTAAAGGCTTCACCGACACGTTCAGATATGTCCATGGCGACGTGACCGGAGTCTATACATGGTGGACACAAATAGTCAGGACAAGCAAAAAGAATAATTCAGGCTGGAGGATCGATTACTGGCTGGTCAGCGACCGGATCGCGGAAAAAGTCGTCAGATCTGAGGTGGTGGATTCGGGACCCAGGCAGGACCACGCACCGATACTTCTGGAGATAGAGTTATAATGGCTGACATAATGAACGGCATGCATGACGCATAGATACGTTTCAAAGGAGCCATGCCAAACACGGCGAAACTGAAAAGCCTCCCGGCATCTATATTTGAAGGATACCGGAAGGCTTTTTCAATATGAGACGAGGATCCGCGCAAACTGATCAGCGTGAAAAGTCACGCGAACCGCCTGACAAGAAAATACACAGGAACTGTCTTTCGTAAAAAAGCTACGAGAACCGTCTGTGGCAAAAGGCCATGTGAGCTTTCTTACGCTACAGGTCTCACAAACTGCCTTACGTGAAGCCACTATAATGGCATGTCATGTAGAGCCACAAGGACTGTCTCTCAGCCTAAAGGACGTTTCTGGCACTCATTACTTTACTTTAACAGAATCAACGGGTTCAGCAAAAGGGCCAGGGATGACATGGATGCCGCGGTGGCTGCCCATGTAGTCGGAGTCAAAGCGGATCGGCGTTCCATCCGGGTTTTCGAAATATTGCTCCGGTTCGAAGGCTTTGCCGAGAACCTCGGTGTTGATCATACGGCCGCTGAAATCTTTAATGAAATCGTATATATTTGTGTCCAGATAGTATTCGCCGTTCTTCTCCACCAGCTCGACTTTGAGTTCCTGGCCGCAGTTTTCGACAGTCAGGTTCTTTACTTCCTTTTTCCAGGGTCTGGCGCCATTGAGATATACATTCCCCTCGCTCCAGACCGGCAGATGACCCATATGGGCAGGCTCCAGTGCCATCATGTTCGGGCGCTGTGTAAAATCAAACTGCGCTATCCACTCATCATAGTTGGGATAATCGTCAAAAACGTGCGTACCGACCTGCCTGTTTTCGCTGAAGGGAGTTCCATCCTGATCATTATGGGTCACATAGTCCTCTGAGGGCCACTTCTGGACGAAGATATTGTTGCAGAAGCGGTTGTCACCATGAAGGATGGTCATGAAGCCCATTACTTCAGTGCGATGCGGAATGTGGTACGGTGTATACCGGGAACCTGTTCCCCCGCCCACGCTGGTGAATGCACCGCAGATGAGGTTGTGGACCAGGGCTACACCTTGTGCAGCAAAGCGAAGGCTGACATCCGAAAGCAGGATATTATGATCTATCAGTGTCGGGCCGTGGCTGACCTCAACAAACAGATCCTGGGACATCATGCTGCCCGGAAGGTTTTTGGCATAGGGCGGGCGCTGATTATCATGGAGCAGATTCTGTGTGATGCGTGTNCCCTGGGCTTCCCAGTCACACCATATCCCCATCGTGCAGTGGTGGATATGATTGCGGCGTATAGTGACATCAATGGCTGCGTGCAGCTTTATACCGGCAACTTCCGCTCCTCCCAGTTCCATCATGTTATTGATATGGTGGATATGGTTGTCCTCGATGATGCTGAACACANTCCCCATCCTGCCTATAATNCCGCCCTGNTCACAATGGTGGATATTGCANCGGCGGACAATGTGACTGCCGATCTTTTCCTTCAGCCAGCCGTGATACTGGCCGCGGCAAATCGCATCGCGTTCCATCTGGGTAGGGCTCTTTACATATTTGTATGTAAAATAATGTTCGTTATCGGGATCGAGATATTTGCCCAGAGAAATACCGGCACACTTGCTGTTTGAAATCTCGCAGTCTTCGATGATCCAGCCCTTGCTCCAGTGAGGACCGATCATGCCGTCCTGAAATGCTGCAGGCGGTGCCCATGTGGTGGCGGCTTTATCGATTTTGAATCCTCTGACCGTAATATAACCGACACCTGTTTTGGAGGGCATGAAACACCTGCGGCGGACATTGATTTCCACATTTTCCTCATTGGGGTCCAGCCCCTGGAAGTTGGCATAAATGACCGTTTCATCGGTATCCGTGTCCTGTTCTGTATACCACTTGTAAATAGAATCCTCCGGCACCCAGCTGCATTCATAGATCTCGCCCTTGATACACTCTTCCAGCGTTACGGCTTCATACATCGCTTTGTCATTCAGGTAGACACAGCCTGTATGCCTGTTTGGCTCCGCAAAGTACCAGTCGCCGTAAACCAGAGTTGTATAGGGATTGTACTCTCCGAACACACTGTTTGCGATCCGACATACCCAGACATTTCCCTGGTAATGCTTCCATGTTTTCACCTGTTCTGCACCTGTGATCACGGCACCAAGAGGTGTGGTGCTTATGTAAGTGATACGCGCATCTTCAGTACCAGGATTGACCGGGTCCACATACTCCCTGTAAATCCCCGGTGCTACCAGCACTTCGTCACCGGGAAGAGCCAGCTTCGCCGCTTCACTTATCCTGCGGAATGGACTGTCGGCTGAACCGTTGCCGTCTTTGGGGGCATTTGCATCTACATAGTATTTCATAGGAACCTCCTGTTGTTGAGATATGTATTTGTTGACAGGATACAAGTCTGACACACTCTATTATATTCCATGTTTGCAAAGGGAACAAGACGGGGAGGTGGTTCCTGCATCTGAGATAAGCCTGTCTGAGATACGCCGGTTCAGGCAGAATAAGATCATGATGATTCAGTCAACAGCCATATAGTTCTCCCAAAGCTCAGATTATCGAAATGAAGTTCCTGGTCGTCCTGATTTTAGAAAGGTTATTGACATATGTCAGAAATCAGTTTAATATTAATATAAATGATATATGTCATTAATCGATAGATTATTGATGTACCGGAGAATTTAGTGGATGTGCCGGAGTATTTACTGGTTAATAGAGCTCAGAAAGGGGTGACTAAACATGCCAAGACCGATGAAGTGGAGAAAAGTGTGCAGTCTGCCTGAGAGCAGCAGGTTTGGCCCTCTTGACCTGAATACGGATGATGGAAGCCGTGTAACCATGACAGTTGACGAGTACGAAGCTATAAGGCTCATCGACCTGGAGGGCTTTACGCAGGAGGAGTGTGCAAAACAGATGAATGTTGCACGTACTACTGTGCAGGGGATTTACGCCGAAGCGAGAAAAAAGCTGGCCCATGCGCTGGTAAACGGCAAGGTGCTGTTTATAGAGGGCGGGGAATACAGGCTGTGCGAAGGGCTTGGAAACGGATGTGGAAGAGGATGTCGCAGAGGCCGGCATGGAAGGCGTTTTACAGGAAACAGGTAGGAAGCATGGGTGGCGGATCATTTTATCAATGGATGCTCTATCCATGTTTTTAGAGTTGTCTGCTGTGTGTATCGAGGCGGTCGTTGTTACCTGCGGCATTTACATTTCAACATATCTGTGGACAGAGCGATAAAGGTCGGAGAGTGAAAATATGCGAAGTGAACAGGAAATCATGGACTTGATTTTAGGAGTGGCCGAGGCAGATGAGCGGATCAGGGCAGTGCTGCTGGTCGGTTCCAGGGCGAACCCCGTCATACCAAAGGATATCTGGCAGGATTATGATATCACTTATTTTGTAGAGAACATCGCGCCTTTCTGTAATAATCCCGCATGGGTCGAAGAACGCTTCGGCAAGCCCCTGATCATGCAGATGCCTGAAACAATGCGCTATCCGACTGGAGACGGCAGTTTCAATTATATGATGATTTATCCTGATGGCGTCCGAATCGATCTTTCATTTGAGTTCACCAAGTACGTGGATAACGGAGAACCTGCAGTGGTTCTGCTGGACAAGGACAAAGGCAGAGGTTTGGTTCCGCCTCTGCAGGCCCGCGGTGACGAGTACTGGCATATAAAGCCGCCATCGCCTCTGTTTTATTACTCCTGCTGCAATAACTTCTGGTGGTGCCTGAACAACGTGGCAAAAGGCATCGCAAGGGATGAGTTGCCATATGTCATGAATATGATTAACAACGAGATCCGGTCTGAATTGCATGATATGATCAATTGGTATATCGGTATACAACTGGGGTTCGATCTTTCCACGGGCAAATACGGCAAGTATTTCAAAAAATATCTTCCGCATGAGTTGTATGAGCAATATGCCATCACTTACTCCAGCAGCGATTACGCAGACATATGGGCATCGATCGATACGATGTGCAATTTGTTCCATACTCTTGCAATTGCAGTGGCTGCGCATTTTGGCTTCACTTACCGGCAGCAGGAGGAAGATGGGATGAGAGAGTATTTGAGAATGGTGAAAGAACAGACCTGCAATAACAAGGATCAGACAGTCGAATAACGGAGAGCGTAGAAATGGCTATGCAAGATGACGGAATAAAGTTGTACTTTCTGAGATTCTGACACAGCATCAGAAAATTTCCTGCAAACCGTTACTTTTTATGAATATTGCTTGTATAAAGTATCGATAGCTTATTTTGACACGCCGGAGGATCAGAAGTGGATGATAAGCTGATAGTAGCTAAGGTACTGAATGGCAGCACTGAAAGTTTCAGTCTGCNGGTGGACAAGTATTACAACAGAATAGTCGGCTTTATATGCAGGACAGGCTTTCCGCGCGAGGATGCAGAAGACATAACGCAGGAAGTGTTCATAAGAGCATATAAAAACCTGTTCAGGTATGATACCAGCTGGAGTTTTTCCACGTGGATATTCACGATTGCCATAAACCTGAGCAGAAACTACCGAAAGCGCAAGCGTATCAGAACAGTGGAACTGAATAAGCTGCATATCGCTGATGAAGTCAGTCCATCTGTGAACCGACATCTGGATGATCTTATCAACCGGCAGATGGTTTCCAACATGCTGAGTACACTCAAAGAGCAAGTAAGATATATGCTGATCCTCCGATTTTACAACAATATGTCATACGATGAGATCGGTGACATATGCGGGTTATCCGGCGATGCTGTCAAAATGAGAATATCCAGAGCGCTNAAAAAACTGCGCCGCAAATTCGGGAGTTCACTCTCTGGAGGTGTTTATCGTGAAATGCTGGATTGACATCGATACTTTGCAAAAATACCAAAATGGAACAATAAGTACTGAGGAGAAGCCCAGGCTTGAAAACCACATCGACCAGTGTCCGATATGCCAGGAAAACCTGATGATTATCGAAATGATTTCAGAGCAGGAGCAAAGCGGAGCATATGTGGACAATGATCATGCAGCCGCCTTGATAATGTCCCGGCTGGATAAACGACTCTATAGCAGGGATAAAATCAGTTCCCGTTTCAAACTGCTGATCCACAAGCTATTACCTGTGAGAAGAAAGGTGATCTCCGGAGCAACAGCAGCAGCCTGCATGCTCATGGTCGTTGCAGGTGTTGNCGCCTTTGACCGGACATTTGGGGATTTTTTATCCGGGAGGGATTTCTCCGGTCTGGCTTCAGGACAGCAATCCTCTGATGATCAGGATCTGTTGCTTGAGCAGCAGCCTGACGNTGAACAGCCTGACCTGGAATCCNGACATCAGCCTGTTGATGATTATTCAGATCCGACATTCGGAAACCAGTCAGGGGGTCCTTCAGCCAACGGGGACCAGACAACTGACAGATATCCGGCAATTGNACCAAACAACGGCTACATCTCAACAGAAAAAGATATTGCCGCTCCGCACCACTTGCCGATCAACAGGACTTACGGACATACGGACTGTTATACGATAAATATTTCCGTAACAGATACATCAGGAAAGCCGATAGACCTGACCAATGCCTCGTTTTATGCTGCGAGCGACAAATCGGTCATATGGGGAAGAGGACACGATTTTGGCGGTTACCATACCTTGAGACAATTGGAAGGGAGAGCGTGGGGAAGCTATTTCCAGCTATGTTTGTTCAGCAACAGTGAAGATGTGGTTTTCTTCCTATGCGGCAACAATGGTGAAGATCAGGCATTTTATATATCTGATACTGTAAAAGCTGACGGTTTCAGTATCGGAGACACGGCAGAAATAAACTATGACCTGAATGAACTGCACAAAGTGGCACTGGAGATAGGCTTTATGGACAGGCCTGGCGGAAAATATGAGGTTTCAGTATTTGATCCGCAGCTTGACCACCGCGAAACTGAAAGCCGCGGAAGCATGTTCGCATTCGGGGCTGAAGGCACAAAAAGCCTGTTCATGTCACCCGGGAGCTATATGTTTGCATTCAAATATGCGGATACCGGAGTATGTGGTTATGCAAGCAGAAAAATCGATGTTCCGGTCCAGAGAGAGATCAGGCTGTCAGAAGATGATGTGGAATTTGACAAGTATATCTTCAAAGAACCTGCTCCCTGGAGAGATTACAAATACTATATCATACAGACAGGTGCCANAGATATGAAATTCAGTACTCGTCTGAGAGGCCTGCTTGACGATGATGGATCGGTAGCTATATATATTGACAAAAAAACGCAGTACAGCCCACCGCGGATAATATATTCCAGAAACCCGGACACAGAATACGAAAGTAGTATTGTTACATTGATCCATGATATTGAGGTCCGGGACATAACAGGTGAATCATTTGTGCCATCCAGATTGGAGGCATACATTGCGACAGATGGAAAGCGCGCTTTCTCGCAATATTTTTCGGATATATCGGGTAATGAATTGCGTTTTATAGATTTTCCTTCAAAGAAAGACATGATCATGGAGATATACGATGAATCCGGGAACGACCTCCTCCATAGATTCGCATACAGCAGGTATTGGGACTATCTGCATCCACAACTGTCACCAGGGAAATATGTAGCCAGGGTATATCCGCTGGTCAGGGAATACGGCATACGGGGAAGTGCAGAATATGTTCTGACCATAGGTGAAAAATATAGTTTCACAAGGCGGGATCAATGACTGGTCCCGCCCTGATCATGGCCGAAGCTATGCCGTCGGACAGAGTCGGCTCCTTAACCTGTTTCAGATGAGTTCAGCTGAGCGTGTTTGGTTTTTTAGCTTTTCAGTATCTGGCTAAACTGCTACTCAGCTTCTGCACATCTGGCTGTACCACTTTATCAGCCACACGCGCTCGGCTGTACCGTTTCGGACAACTGGGTGCGTTGCACCTCTGCTTTTGGGCAGATCTTAGTCCGGCTGTACCACTTTATCAACTCACACGCGCCCGGCTGTACCGTTTCGGACAACTGTGTGCGTTGCACCTCTGCTTTTGGGCAGATCTTAGTCCGGCTGTACCACTTTATCAACTCACACCCGCCCGGCTGTACCGTTTCGGACAACTGTGTGCGTTGCACCTCTGCTTTTGGGCAGATCTTAGTCCGGCTGTACCA
>JGI24708J26588_10001726_pt1 | contig 17097 bp, 14 predicted proteins | sample BioPla1DNA2_FD_26588 | JGI IMG/M metagenome (IMG submission 26588) | reverse complement strand
CATATCTTCAGGCGATACACCCAGGGACCGCCACTTAGCCACGAGGTTCTCGGTGTACTCACCGCCGAATTCCTCCCGCCCACTGGTTTTCGGTGGCTTTCTTTGAATGAATCCGTGTTCCATCAACTGGTGCAAAAGGCTCTGCTGTACTCTGCCCCGAGCTGCCATCGCGCCGTCTTTGTCATACCGCAGTTTGCCATCGGTAATGGAGCTCGCCATATGGTCCATAATCATATTGCCTGGACCATTGTCGAAGGCATGGATGTCTTCGAGACTACATCCTTTGGGAAGGACCGTCATGTTAGCGATCCCTCCGATATTCTGCAACACCCTGGTCTTGGTGGGATGTCTAAATACGAGCCAATCAAAATATGGAACCATAGGGGCGCCTTCACCACCCACAGCCATATCCCGAGCCCGGAAGTTGGAGACAACGGTTATGCCAGTGCGCTGAGCAATCACCGCCGCTTCACCTATCTGCAAGGTGGCATTGCTTCCGGGAAGATGGTGGACAGTCTGACCGTGGCATCCGATTAAGTCTACTTGACCGGGCTTAAGCCCCGCGGCTTTGATTACCTTTAAAGTCGCCTGGGCAAAGGCTTCGCCTAGTACCACGTTCATGCGGCAGATCTTGTCCACTGTAGATGAAGGAGGGCCAAAGAGCTCAAAGATTGCCTCTCGGGTTTTGGTGTCATAGGATGTGCTCACGTACGCCAAGGTCTCTAAAGAAAGCCCTCCTTCACCTTCTTTGATTTCAACTAAAGCTGCATCAATACCATCGGCAGAAGTACCAGACATAAGACCGACAACTCGCATAGGTCTATCCAAGTTAACAATCACCACCTGTTTATGGCCTAGACTCCAAGTTCAGTTAAAACGTACCATTTTCTAGATTCAACACTACTTCTGCGAACCCTTCCTGTGGAATCTTGGAGCCAGGGTCGCTGGTGAGCGATACAACGTTGTCCCAAAGAGTTGACACAAAGAGTCTGTGATTCATACGGGGCAGCCTAGGCCGCTATGGCAAGCTCCTTCGTGGGCAAGAGGCAACAACTTTCGGGGATTGGTGCAGAAAAGGCGGGAGATCCCCGCCCTCTTCTCGAGAAACCATAGAAACAACAAATGCCTACTTGCCTCTAAAGGCTTTCTTGTATAGCTCCACATCAACTTTCGGATTGTGGTGATGATCTAGCAGCCCGTTAACCTCTTGCTGCACGTCGGTGAGCTGTGTATAGCAGTAGCCCACCACCTCATCCTGCTCCAAAAGGACATCTACCAGATCCGTAATCCGCTGCACCATTTCCTTATAGTCCGCCGCCGCCTTGCCATAGCCCCAACCTTCCACCTGCTGCTCTTCTACCTTTACACCACCGAATTCCGTAACCAAGATGGGAGCACCGTCATAGTCGAACTCCGGCAGCAGAATAAGACGATTGTGGCTAAAGGCTTTCTGGTGTCGGTTTTGTCTAAAGGCCACATACCGCCTCTTTAGATCGCAGGCATCTTGGGTGTACTCATGGATGGTCAGCATGTCGGTTAACGCTTGTTCCCAACCATCATTGCTGACTACTAAGCGGGTAGGATCCAGAGATTTGGTATGGTAGTATAGAGCCATGAGATGGGCGGTGGCCTCCGGCATTACCTTGCCGGCCAGTTGGTCCACGCCCCAGCTCTCGTTGATGGGCACCCAAGCGATAATGCAGGGATGGCTCCGATCCCTAAGGACAGCTTCAGTCCATTCCCGCCGCAATCGCTCAGCACCTTCCACGTCGTATTCGTAGCAAGCAGGCATCTCCGACCAAACCAGAAGACCAAGCTTGTCGCAGAAGTAGTAGAAGTAAGGATCCTCGATTTTCTGATGCTTACGGGTACCATTAAAGCCCATGGCCTTGGTAAGTTCCACATCCCGGCGCAGCTCCTCCACGGAGGTCACTGTATAAAGGCCTTCCACCCAGTAGCCCTGATCGAGGATCAGCCTCTGATAGTACGGTCGATTATTGAGGTAAACCTGCCCCCGCTCCACATGGATTTTCCGCATGCCAAAGTAAGTCTTTAACTCATCGAGGACTTGATCACCTTTTTTAAGTCGCAATACGAGATCATACAAGAAAGGGTTTTCCGGTGACCATAGCTGCGGTGAAGGAACCGAGAGGCTAAGGGTCCCCCGGTTTAACGGGGCATTTAGCCAGCGGGAAATGCGTTGAGGGACAGGTACCTCTTGCGAGGCTACTAGGCCCCCATCTAGGCTCGCCACTATCTCAATGGATAAACCAGCCTGCCACTCACTGAGGGTGTATTCGATAGATAGGCTCTCGGTATCGATGTCCGGCTTGAGATAGATATCGGTGAAGCGAGTGGCAGCCACCGGCTCTAGCCAGACGCTCTGCCAGATACCGGTCACCGGAATGTACCAGCATCCCCATTGCTCCTTGGTGGCGGTTTGTTTGCCTCGGGGCTGGTTGATCCGGTCCTCATCCACAACCCGGACAACCAAGGTATTCTCGCCATCCTGCAAAAGGTCCGTGATATCAAAGGAAAAAGGTACATAACCGCCCTCGTGACAGCCCGCGGTGATGCCGTTTACCCAAACAGTAGCTTCATAGTCGACCGCACCAAAGTGGAGCAAAATTCGATCCTTTCCCCACTGGCTGGGGACCTCAAACTCCCTGGCATACCATACTACCGGATGGTAATCTTGGGAGTTGATGCCACTGGCCGGGGTTTGGTAAGCAAAGGGTACGTTGATCACTTGGCCAAGCTCATGGCCGCTGCTCCACCATTTTTCCTGCAGGCCAATCTTTTCGTCGTCGAAGTCAAAGCGCCACTTACCGTTCAAAGAGAGCCAACGATCCCGTACTAAGCTCGGGCGAGGATATTCCTGTCTTAAGTATTCCGCCATGTTCTGTCTCCTTTACACTGATTTATCTAGAGCGACCGGTCATGGTCGCTATCTGGGCATATCATAGAGACCTTCCCTCGCCGGTGTCGCATATGCCAAGGGCGTTCGATAACGGCTGGGATTTTAGCTAACCCTTCAACCCAGTCATGGCAATTCCCTTTATGAACTCCCGTTGGAAGAAGAGAAAAAGCACAAGCACCGGGGCAGACGCCAAAAAGGCGCCGGCCATCTGCATACCCCAATCCCTGGCATAGTAGCCAACTAAGGTGGAGATACCCACGGGCAAGGTGTACATCTCCTTGGAAGATAAAGCAATCAGCGGCCACATGAAATCATTCCAGGACCACACTAAGGTAAAGATGGCCAGAGCGGTCAAGGAAGGCCTGGCTAAGGGTAGGATGATCCTCCAAAAGATGCCATAGCGAGAGCACCCGTCAATCCGGGCAGCTTCTTCTAGCTCTCCCGGTATGCTCAAGAAAAACTGGCGCAGCATGAAAACGCCGATGGCCGCTGCCAAACGAGGCAATATCACTGCAGGGTATGTATCTAGNAGCTCCAGATCATTAAAGAAGAGATAAAGTGGGATAATGGTCACCTGACCCGGCACCATGAGTGTAGCCAAAACTACTGCAAACATAAAGTCTCTGCCNAAGAAGTTAAGCCGGGCAAAGGCATAGGCTGCCATGGCATCGATGAGCAAGACAAGTATAGTAGTGATTGCGGCAATCAAAGTACTATTCATCAGCCAACGGAAAATACTAGCTTTCTCCAAGGCAGTCCTATAGTTATCTAGAGTCAGCACNGGTGGTATCCATTGGGGAACTCTAGTAACGATCATGTTCTCGGGCTTAACTGAAGTGGATATCATCCAAATGATGGGTAAAAGCCACAAAATCCCCACCATCCAGATTAGCACTTTGGCTGTTATCCCCCAAAACCTCTGTCGCCTCACTGCGTGAGGCTTTGCTCCCATACCTAGCACGTATATCCCCCCAGTTAGTCGATCTCCAAGAGCTTCCACTGAATCAGGGTAAACACCATCATGATGGCAAATAGAGTATACGCGATGGCTGATGCATAACCCATCTTAAAATATCGAAAACCCTGTTCATACAAATACTGAACTATAGTCCGGGTACTGCCATAGGGACCTCCCCCGGTCATGACATATACCTGGCCGAAGATCTGNAAAGATGCGATCACCTGCATCACCACAACAAATAGCAGCGTNGGTCTTAGCAAAGGCAAAGTGATATACCAAAAGACTTTACCTGCATTTGCACCATCTATTCTAGCGGCATCTTGCAGCTCCTGGGGAATGTCCTGCAAAGCCGCCAAAAAGATCACGATATTGAAACCGATAGTCCACCAGACAGTTGTAATCGCGATGGAGGGCATAGCCCAGCGGGCATCNCCCAACCAGTAGGGTGCTTGTATACCAATCCGGTTCAGATAGTAGTTTAGCAGGCCATATTCCTTCTGTAGTATCCANCGCCACAATGTAGCCACTACAGATACCGGCAAAAGATACGGAAAGAAGAACATCCCCCGAAGAGCATTTCTAAGACACATGGGCATATCCAAACCCAAAGCAAAAAGCAGAGAAAGACAGACTAAGGGGATGGTGCTCAGAAGGACGAAATAAAGAGTATGGGAAAGCGAGCTCCAAAACTTGTCGTCGGCAAATAACTTCGTGTAGTTGGCAAGACCGATAAACTCCGGATTGCCGAAAACGTTCCATTCATGCAAACTGATATATAGTCCCTTCACCATAGGGTAGAGTAAGAAGATCAAAAGGAAAACAACATAGGGCATTAGGAATACATAGCCTACCACAAGCTCCGAATCTATCCATCGCTTAAAGCGGTCTCTGTAATCCATACCAGTGGAGGCGGCAGTCATTTAAATCACCTCTGGAAGGTGCTTCTCCCCTAAGCGGGGAGAAGCACCTGTTACATAGGTATACCGATGTGACACCGGCACCCTTCATTTACTGAGCAAGAATCTCATTACCCTTGTCTTCTATGGTTGCTAGAGCCTCTTCTACAGTCTTGGCTCCGGCGAAAGCAGCCACGATCTCNTCAGCTACCAGTGACTCCAATTCCAACATATGGACAGAGCCCGGCAAGTATGCGAGGTTATCTGCTTGGGCAGCATACTGCGGCTGATACTTCAAAGCATTGAAAACTGCCGATTCTGCCACAGATCGGCGCACCGGAATATGGCCAGCTAAAGACCATTTATCGCTATTGGCCGTCATCCAATCGATGAAGGTCAAAGTTGCATTGATCTTCTCAGGCTCGACCTGCCTCGGCCGGGGAATAATGAAGTTGTGGGAATTGGCCCAAGATTGACGTCCGCCGAAGATGCTCGGGAAGGGACCAGCTCCGAAGTTCAGCCCTTCGGTTTGCTCGAACATACCCGTCACCCACGCTCCATTCAGGTGGATGGCACAATCGCCCTGGGCAAACATCTCTACCGATTCGTCATAGGAGATGACGTTATCAAAGGTCTTAAGAAGTTCCACCCAGAAAGCTAGTGTCTTGCGGCCGGTCTCGCTGTTGGCTGCGATTTTTTGTGCATCACTAGTCAATAGATCCCCACCGGCCTGATGCAAAGTGGCATGCCAAACTCGGTAAGAGCCAAATCCGTTGGATTCAAAGGTTATCGGCGTCTTGCCGGTGGCCACCTTGATCTTCTGCATGGCTGCTAAGAAGCCATCCGGATCCTCCGGCAGATCCGGTAGGCCGTCTTTAAGCAGACCTGCCTGGGCCAAAAGATCCTTGTTATAATACATAACCACTGGATGAGCATCTAGGGGAATGGCATACTGCTTGCCATTGTACTTGCCACCTTCCCAAGCTCCCGGGGCAAAATCATCGGCTGGGAAATTGAGCCGCGCCAGCTCTGCGTCGAGTTCCAACAGGGCACCTTTGCTGGCATAAGCAGGAATATGGCTGCTGTGCATAACGCCCACATCGGGTCCTTTGCCAGCCAGAGAGGCAGTCATTATGCGGTTGTAATAGTCTCCCCAAGTGATCACAGTCTCTTCTACTTCGATATCTGGATGGGTTTCGTTGAACTCTTTGATCATGGCGGTCATGAACTCGCCATCTCCCCCGCTGAACATGTCCCAGAAGACGAGCTTGACTGCAGCGAAGGACACCCCAGTGAGCGATAGAACCAAACCTACCGTTAACACCACCGCTATTAGTCGTTTGGACATAAATCGACCCTCCCATTTTTCCCATTGTGCTAGATGAATGGACCTGGCAGTGCTTTCTCTTTTGGGCCATCACCTCCCGGGCTCATGTGTTTTAGGAGCCTAGGTAATCAAAAGCAAACCTGGTATGGGACAGCCAACCTAGTCTCCTGGGCCTAGATAGAACTAGTGGAATCTCGGATGATCAGCTGAGTGGCAATTCGCACGACTCTCTCTTCGCACTCCTGCCCCTTCAGGAGCTTTCTCAACATTGTCACAGCTCTAAAACCCAGCTCTTCCTTGGGGATATGAACTGTGGTCAAGGGGGGATATGTATGGGCCGCCCAATCGATATCATCAATACCGACGACAGATAAGTCCTCCGGTACTCGTAATCCTGCATCTCTGGCGCCTTCTAGCACACCTAACGCCGATAGATCATGGGTGGTCAACACGGCACTAGGTCGATTCTCCTTGGTGAAGACTTCGTATGCGGCTCGCCTTGCCGCTCCAATCTCGCTCTGATCTGGCTCCCGTCTAACATGGCAAACAGCGCCTGCCGTGGAAAGCCCAAGAGCAGCCATCTCCCGCAAAAAAGCTTGCCGTCGCTCCTCCATGGGGCCTCTGCCCAATACAGTGTCTGGCAGACTGAAAAAATGAATGCGGCGGTGCCCGAGCCCATATAGATGCTGAATCCCTTGGCTGATAGCCAATTGGTTATCTACATAGATGGCGTGAGCATCTTCCCCGCTATAAGGCTCAATGGANACCACCGGGATATCCCGCTTCGATAACTCCCGCCAGATGCCGTCTTCCATAGTTCCAAAAGTGATAACCCCACTCACCGCCTGATCAAGAAGCTCTCCAACTTGCCGCCGGTTTTCGGGAGTCGCCCCCATGTAAGCCAGATAACAGCCCCGCATCCTGGCGACCTCCAAGTGGATACCATGGAGCATGTGGCTAAAAAACGGATGAATCATCAGGGCGCTGTTGGCAGGACTAGAGGGGGTACTAGAGTAAAGAAACAAAATCGCCTTGGGTTGTCGACCCAGCTTGAGATTCCTAGCCATCTTATTCGGGGTGTAGTTCATCGCTTGGGCCGCCTGCCAAACTCGCTCCTGTGTTGCCCTGGAAATACCCACCTGGCTAGCCGAATTGTTGAGAACCCGGGAAACTGTACTGATGGATANATCTGTTGCTGCTGCAATATCTTTGAGTGTTGTCATGATTGTCAGAGACTCCTCATGGGATACTATCCCTGTGAATGCCAAATATCGCGCAAACGTTATACCGCAAACGTTTGTAGTATGATAATTCCCCACAATAACCCAATTTCCTGCCGAGTCAGCAAAAATAGTAATCCTCAATAAGACCGGCAGCGGCTGGGGTATTACCCAGGTTCGCTGCCGGAAGAGAGAGCTCAAGTATTTGCACAACCAGAATTGATATCCGCACTGATAGTCGTAGGCCTANACACCGGGAGTGAAAGTGCAATACCCGATGTCGTCACACTGCTCCTTGATCTTTGCCCAGGCTTCCTTATGGGCGATGCTCTCAAAAGCAGTGGGATAGAGAATGTAGTTCTCTTTGAAGATATGATCCCTGAGGGCAAAGACGATGTATTTACTCAACCTGGCCAATTCTGCCTTAAACTTCTCTAACGGCAGAGATTTGGCCTCTTCCACCAAATCAAGCAGCTCTTCCTTGTGGGGCCTAAGGTCATCGTGCTCTAGTCGCATGATGCGCGGCGGCCCAGTAATGCCCAGTCTCTCCATCGCTGGAAATAGTGCCTCTTCCTCCCGCTGGTGGTGCTTTTCGGCACCCACAAGATTCTCTGCCACCTGCCTTAGCCTAGCTATTTCTGCTGAGTTAGGATCTAGTACAACAAGCTTCTGCATCTCTTTGTTCAATGCTTCCAGCTCACCTAGGAAGCCCAAAATGGCATCATGCTCATCGATCATGACTCGGAGCGGATGATCCTGTTCCAGGCAAGCCTTCAATCCCTCAAGTTCATCAGCGAGCATCTCCATGTGGATTACGCATAGCCCTCTCAAGTCTTCCGGGGCCATACCTTCGTCAATTAACTGCTGTTCAGCCAGGGAGAGCTCCGTAGCATCAATGTTCTCAAGCAAGGCTGTAGCCTCTTGCNTTACCTTCTCTACATCCTCACCGGCGTTGAGTCGCCTTAGGATCTCCACTAGCTGCCCTGTATTATCCATTTTAAGTTAACTCCCCTCTCCAATTAGGTAGGAATTCATCTAGCATGAGGTGATCTTCACCCCAAGGAAAGCCTACCATGGATTGGAGGGAGATTCTTTGATCCAGATCAAATCTTCCGCAAAGCGCCCAAGAAACAGATGGCCCTAACCACCGCAACCGGCTAGAGCTGCCCTAATCACTTCCAACTCAACCTTAACCTTGGGCCGATTGCTGGATAGACCGGCGAAGCTCTTGTATGGCACTGGCGAAGTCAGTGCCGTCCCTTAAAAAGACACCGGAGGTACCACCAACGAAGAACGACGCGCCCCTCCTTGCCGCATTCTTTGCACTTTGTTGGCCGATGGCACCGTCTACTCCAATGGCGAAATCTAGGTTCGTAGCCTGCTTAAGATCCTTTAGCTCCGCAATCTTNTTTAGGGTGAAATCAACAAACTTCTGCCCGGCAAAACCCGGCTCCACCGTCATGACGAGTACCATCTCTACCTGCGGTAAAAGCGCTCTCAACGAGTCCACCGGAGTTGCTGGGTTAATCGCAATACCGGCAGCACCGCCCAAGTCATGTATCCTTTCAAGAAGCCGTACAGGANAGCGAGTCGCTTCCCAGTGNAAAATGCATAGATCCGCACCGGCAGTGAGGGCCTTTTCAGCAAAGCTCTCAGGGTGCTCTACCATTAGGTGTACATCTATGGGCAAACTGGTGATGCTGCGCACCTGTCTTACCATATCGATGTTAAGGGCCAAGTTATCGACGAAGTGACCATCCATAATATCCATGTGAAAAGCATCCGCTCCCGCAGCTTCTAGGGCTTGCACTTCCTCGCCCAGGCTAAGAAAATCAGCACACATCAGCGATGGAGCGATCAAGGAGTCTTTGCGCAGCCATTCCGTGCTTCGTTGGCCGCACAGAGCTTTAGCATTTTCCATAATATCATCAACCTCCCGTCACTATTGCAGCCTTATGCCGATTCCATGGTACCACGCCAAGGTACAGAAAGAAACCTAATGCCAAGTGCTTTGGCAAGAAGCTCTGGTTTAGCCATAATCCTCGAGCCTAGTCGCAAAAAGAGGAAATATAATCCTACTGTGGAAAGAATAGGTTGATATACTTCAAAGCAATTTGGCGGAAATCAAGGAGGGGAATCCATGACTGTACGAGTTGGCATGGTTGGTTGCGGTGGAATAGCTAACTGGCACACCAGCAACTTGGAGAAGATGGAGGATGTTCGGATTGTTGCCACCTGCGATATCATCCCTGAAAGAGCAGAGCAGATGGCCAAACGCTATGGAGCAACGCCCTACACCTCCCACATACCAATGTATGAAAAAGAAGACCTAGATGCAGTATTTATATGTATTCCGCCAGGCGCCCACACCGATACTGAGACGAAGGCGGTTGAACGTGGGATTCATATCTTCGTGGAAAAACCTATGACCCTTTGCATGAAGAAAGCCCGCGAAGTTGCCGATGCCATAGACAAGGCTGGCGTTGTCTCAACAGTGGGGTTCCAGGATAGATACCTGGACATCATAGATAATCTGGTTGATTTTCTAGAAGGCAAGCAGATCGGCCTATTTACCGGTGCTTGGGTAGGTGGTATGCCTACTGTTCCCTGGTGGCGCGTAAAGGCNGAGTCCGGCGGGCAGATCGTTGAGCAAACAATCCACCTCTATGATCTGGCTAGACTGCTCTTCGGGGAAGTCGAAACAGTGTATGCCGCCGCCGGTAAAGGTATTATGGTGGGTATCGAAAACTACGATGTAGAAGACTACTCTTCTGTACTCTTAACCTTTGAAAACGGAGTTATCGGTAACATCATCACCGGTGACTATCTTAAGGACGCGGTTCCCCGCAACGGCCTTGAGATTTACTGCGAAGATACTCGCATTGAATACGAACTGCGGTCCGCGGTGCGNTACCATTCCCGCTATCTTGTCCGGGAGGAGAAGCGGGCCATCGACCAGGGTCTGCGCAGCGATCGAACCTTTATTGACGCTGTCAAAGCCAAAGACCCCACCATGGTTCGCTCACCCTATAAAGANGCTCTTCGCAGCCTGGCAGTNACTTTAGCTGCGAATGAATCCTTTGAAACCGGTAAACCGATCAAGGTCTGTTACTAGGCACCTAGCCAATAAGGAGGCTTCAGAATGAGGCTTTCACCATGCATTGAGATGCTCTTTCACGAAAAGAGTATCCCCGAGCGCTTGAGGCACATTAAGGAGTTAGGCTTTGAAGGCTTCGAGTTTTGGGGATGGGAAGACAAGAATATCGATGAGCTCGTAGCTGTCGCCGCGGAACTGGAGCTTTCTGTAGTTGCATTCTGTACGGCCTTCACCTCATTAGTAGATGCTAGCCAGCGGGAGGCGTATGTTGACGGTCTCAAGCGGTCCATAGAGGTCGCCAGACGTCTTGGGTGTTCTCAGCTAATCACCCAAACAGGAGCAGAAATAGCTGGAGTACCCCGTTCCGAGCAGCTTCTATCCCTTATCGATGGGCTAAGAGCTTGTGCTCCCATCTTGGAAAAGAGCAACATCACACTACTAGTTGAACCACTCAATGTCCTAGTAGACCATAAGGGGTATTTTCTCAGCCGCTCCAGTGAAGCAATAGACGTAATAGGAGCTGTCAACAGCCCTAATGTCAAGCTTCTCTATGATGTATATCATCAGCAAGTCACTGAAGGCAATCTCATTCCCACCATTCGGGGTAATATTCATCTCATAGGTCACTTCCACATAGCTGACCATCCCGGTCGCAACGAACCGGGTACAGGAGAGATCAACTATCAGAATGTTCTACAAGCCATCGAGAAAACCGGATATACCGGCTGGGTAGGGTTAGAATACAGACCTAGTCGAGATACAAGGGCCACTTTGTTAGAAGTCAAGGAGCTTGTTGATAACTTAAAGTGACTCTCAATCAAGTCTAGAGACAAACGCGATGGGCCAACGGCTAACCGATGGCCCATTTTCTTTTCACCGCCGTNACCCATACCCTCTCAGTGAANATNTGTTTCGCCTAAACACCTGCTGCCGATAATCTGCCAAAGCTCGCCAAGCGTCTTCACTACCTCCTCGTACAGAACCAAAGGCCACTGGTGCTGTTTTAAAGGCATCACCAGGCTGTAGTTGTACTTGCCAGCCGCATTGGCTTACGTTTTGGGCCTGTGCACAAAAAGATAGCTGTTTGCCCTTTGTTTCANTAAGCTCCCAGTTCCATATTCGGGAATATTCGATTTGCCAGTACCAGGACGTCCTCGTCTCCACGTCCTCCAAGACTCCCATGGGCAACACCGTAGGGTTTGCCCAATTGCCACCCTTGACGGACTGACCATAGGGCGGAAAAGAGTGCCTTTCTTTAACCATGCTCCCCTGCCTCTCCCGAGCTCTCCTCCATCGTTTTGCACCATTTGGTGATTTGTACCAAACATGCAAACATGTTTTCTCATGCCAGGGTTGCTGGCCACAAGCAGCTAGATTATGTAAGACAGCCGAGTATATCCGCTCCAACCGTATGGAGATAGGGCCATCATTGCGCACCCGGACCCATGTCCTAATAGTCGGCGAACCGGTGCTTAAGAGGTAGTTGACCTCTGCCAAAATCCCTGTGATGGGATCTTTAAGGATAACCACCACCAGATTACCATGGTAGCGCTCATCCTCTACAATTGCCATCAATGCCATTCGATCGGCAAGTAGCAGGTGACGACTATCTGTCTTAAGACCTTTGACCCCATATGTGGTGTTAACCTGCATCTCTAGAATGCTTCCTGCTTCCAGATTGCTGGGTGTGAGGCTCTTTTCAAATAGACCCAGAAGTTGAATTCCATCTGCGTTGCGTTGGAATATCAGTCGGTTACCGTGATGGCTATAGCTGATCTGCATGTGCCCTTCTCCTTTCTAGGCTGTAGTCTAAACATCCAGCTTCATCGTCTTTTTTACAGTTCTCCGCAAACACCATACATTTTCAAAATGTAAATTCTCTGTTATAGGTCCGATTTCCTGGTTCCTTTTCCCTAATTGACACAACCATGGTGCCAGTTACTACTTGAATAGGCTAAACATCAAAATAGTCAGACGGAGAGGCCCACCTTCGACAAAAGCGGAATCCAATATAGGCAATAATGTCAACTTGTGGTATAGTTGTGGTAAGAAATCGATACTGGTCATAGCCAAAGTGGAAGTTATGGCTACTTTCGGATTGAATAGGAGGGTGATCGTTGCGTCGATTTGTACGAATCCTCTCAACAGTTGCGTTGGGCTTGCTTTCCCTGGGGTTAACATTACTGACCCTCATGGTAGCCAGAGACTGCTGGCTACTACTAGGAAAGCTTTATCTGCCAAGCTATGCTCTGTTCAACCTGGCAGATAAAGCTTTAGTACTCGTTGGTGGCATTGTGGCACTGGCTGTTTTGGTCTACGCCATGGAAATGTATACAGCTTCTCAAACCTTTGCTGCCCTTGTCCACCATTTCTTGCGGGTCAGTGTGCCCATGGCGTGGATACTAGGAGCATGCCATCTGATCATGGCGGTGATTGCGTTAGCACTTACTCCCGGGACACCTTCGTTTTCTGCATTCCTCTTGCCCCTCGCGGAGTTGGCCATCGGCACCGGCCTTCACTTCTTGAATAACCACTGGTTGAAGGGTGCTGTCCTTTCCGAGGCTCGGTTCTAGGCTACATCATTTATGTGGAACTGGGACTTATACAGCTGAGCATATGTGCCACCCGTCTCCATGAGCTCGGTATGGCTGCCCCGTTCCACTATTCGCCCTTGCTCCAGGACTATAATCTCATCTGCATTCTTGATGGTAGAAAGCCTGTGGGCGATGATCAAAGTGGTCCGGCCTTCACTTAGCTTATTTAGCGACTCTTGAATGATAAGCTCCGTGACATTATCTAAAGAGGAAGTGGCCTCATCCAGAATCAAAATGGGCGGGTTCTTCAAGAACGCCCGAGCGATGGAGATGCGCTGCTTTTGCCCACCGGACAGCATGACTCCCCGTTCCCCTACGTACGTATCATATCGCTCAGGTAGTGACATCACGAAATCGTGGATATCGGCACTCTTGGCAGCTTGGATGATCTCCTCATCGGTAGCATTGGGATCACCATAGAGAATATTATCTCTGATGCTGCCGGTGAACAAGAAAACATCCTGCTGTACCAACCCGATATTCTTCCGAAGTGAGTAGAGTTGGACATCTTTGATATCCTGATCATCGATATATATTGCACCATCGGTCACATCGTAAAAGCGTGGAATCAGGTGACACAAAGTCGTCTTACCCCCGCCAGATGGCCCTACCAAGGCAATGGTCTTGCCCGGCTCGATTTCAAGATTCACATTATGCAAAACGGGGGATTTTTCGTGGTATGAGAAGGACACGTTTCTTAGACTAATATGCCCCCGCACATCCCCGAGCTCTATGGCGTCAGGGCTATCAACTATCTCCGGTTCGATCTCCATTAACTCCACAAAGCGGCTGAAACCTGACATCCCCTGCTGATACTGTTGTGTAAAAGCCGTCAGCCTTCTAATGGGTTGCAGGAAGAAGCTGATGAACATCAAATAAGCAGTAAGATCAGCTAGGTCAATCACACCATGGTAGGTGTAAAGCCCCCCTGCCCCTAGTACGGCTACATTCAACAGGTTGGTCAAAAAATTCAGCCCCGATGTATATTCGGCCATCCGTTTGTAGGCATGTTCCCTAGCTTCCTTGAAATTGACGTTGGCAGAGTCAAACCTGTCTCGCTCGTAATCTTCGTTAGTATAGCTTTTCGCTACCCGCATACCGGAGAGGCTGTTTTCCAGATCGGCATTGACCTCTGCAATTCGCTCCCGTTCCTTCCGAAAAGCCTCACTCATTTTGGTACGCATGGATATAGCATACCAAGCGATAAATGGGACAAAAAGAAACACGATGAGGGTCAGCTGCACGTTGATATTCACTAGATACAAGAATGAACCAATCAGCATCAAAGAGGCGATGAATACATCCTCTGGTCCATGGTGGGCCAGCTCTGATACATCCCGTAGGTCATTGACAATCCTGGACATCAAATGGCCGACCCGAGTGTTATCGAAGAACTTGAAATCCATGGTCTGCAAGTGGGAAAACAGATCTTTACGCATCCGGTATTCCATCCTAACTCCCACTATGTGACCCCAATAGTCAACGATATACTGCAAGACTAGCCGCAGACCGTACATGAGGACTAGGACCCCGATGTAGATCAGCATTAGGCGGAGTTGACGATTGGGAATAAGCTCTTTCATAAATACCCTGGTGACTATGGGAAACACTAGATCCATGCCTGCTATCAAACACGCACAAACCATATCCAGCAAGAAAAGTTTCCATTCATAGCGGTAGTAACTAACAAATCGCTTTAGAGTCGACACCCATGAGCCCCCTTACTTAATAATGCTGCTCAAAAACGGTAGTGTGTTATAGATACTTCCTATGTGATAATTCCATGATAAAGTTACTATTTCCTGCCGGAATTGACCTCTCCTGGAAACGCCTGGCGCGGAAGAACCGTCCCCTAAGGCCATTCCTGCCTGTTATTGAATTTGTATACATGCTATAATAGTAGCGGTTCGCCACTGGTAATAAATGTAGCGGTGAGGAATGTTATTAGTCGAACTTGGAGTACAGAAACACATTTCAAAGGATGAGGNGGGAAGCAATATGCGGAACTTGACAGAAGAAGTGAAAGCCATCTTGGATGCACCCAACGGCGTAGAAGAGATCGTGGATAACATCGGACATTTGCAGCCTTACGATATGGCCCTGCTCTTGGAGGAGCTAGATTACGATAGGCAGCAACAACTCATTGACCTCTTGCCCATTGATCTTGCCACGGAAATCCTGGAGTATTTAGAGCCGGAAACTCAGTACCGACTTCTGCACCATTCCAGTGAAGAGCGGGCTATGGCACTCTTACAAACTCTGCCCAGTGATACCACCGTCGACTTGCTGTTGGCCATTCACCCCCGCCAAGCGGAGGTACTATTGACCTGGCTGCCAGGCGAGTACCGTGAACGTATTGATACACTTATGACCTTCCCGGAAGATACGGCAGGCAGTCTGGCCACGGTGGATTTCATCGCAGCCCGGGAGGGCTGGACCGTAGGAAGAACCTTAGAGCATATCCGCAAGGTAGGCCGCAGAGCTGAGATCGTATCTTATATCTACGTGCTCAACGCCCGTGGACAGTTAGTAGATGTAGTCTCTCTTAAGGAAATCATATTCGCGCCGCCAGAGACTAAGCTAGCGGATATAATTACCAACAGTCCCATTGTAGTGAATGCACACAGTGATCAGGAGGAGGCAGCTCGCCTTCTGTCTCAATACGACTTTCTCGCTATCCCTGTAGTCGATGATACAAATCGCTTGGTCGGTATCATCAGTGTAGATGACTTGGTGGATGTCATCCAGGAAGAGGCCACAGAGGATATCCAAAAGCTAGGTGGTAGCGAACCTTTGGTGGAATCCTACCTTAAGACCCCGGTACTCACCCTTTTCCAGAAGCGGGTCTGGTGGCTTTTGGTCCTATTCTTCGCTGAGGCTATCACTGGTAATATCATGCGACACTTTGAAGATGCCCTGACGGAAGTTATTGCCTTGTCATTCTTCATACCTCTCCTAATTGACGCCGGTGGCAATACGGGGTCGCAGACGGTAACTACCTTGGTCAGGGCGCTGGCTTTGGGCGAAATCCAGGTAGAAGACACCCTGCAGGCAGTGAAAAAGGAGATGTCGACAGGCTTGCTCTTAGGTGCCGTCATCGGTTCAGCAGCTTTCATACGAGCGCAGCTCATGGGAGGCACCGTCAATCTAGGACCAGTGGTGGGAATCAGTGCCTTTTTCATCATCGCTTGGGCCTCCACCGTGGCTGCGGTATTACCAATGCTGCTCCACCGCCTAAAAGTTGACCCGGCGGTAGTCTCAGGACCATTAATCACTACCTTGGTAGACGGTGTAGGTATCTTGGTATATTTTAGCGTTGCCAAGATCATCCTGGACATCGGTTGATACTAATCGCGCCGTCTGACACCAATTGTTCCCTAGATACTGTAGATTCTACGAGATGACCAAGGAGGGAAAGCTGTGCTAAAACGCACTGTGGGACCACCCGTATATGTGCGAGGCTGTGATGTTTTGGCTTTGGCCGGTGAATACACTGCGCCCCTTGGCAAGCGAGTGCTAATAGCCGGAGGCAAAACGGCTTTGTCCGTTTCCAAGACAATACTCCTATCTTCCATGGAAAAAGCCAATTTGGACGTAGTGGGAGTAGAATGGTATGGCGGCCAATGCAGCTGGGAAAATATCCAGGCGCTAAATTACAAAGCCCAAACACTAATGGCTGATTGCTTCATCGCTGTAGGAGGAGGTCGCTCCCTAGATACCATCAAAGCTGCAGCCTTTGCCAGGGGGGTCCCACTCATCACCATACCCACCATCGCGGCCACCTGCGCGGCGTGGACGCCTCTGTCTGCCATATATACTGATGAGGGTGAGTACCTTGAGTTCTCCCGAAAAGCTGCTCTTCCCAGCGCGGTACTGGTAGATACCAAGGTCATCTCCCAAGCACCGGTGCGGTATCTCGTCTCCGGCCTCGGAGATACCCTGGCCAAATGGTATGAGCTTGCAGCCTCTACCAGGGGACGTAGACTACCGGCGCCGGTGCGGGCTGCTCTTAACCTCGGCAGCCTTTGCAGGGAAATTATCGCGGAAGAAGGGCCTTTGGCTTATCAATCGGTGCAGGCGGG
>JGI24708J26588_10001722_pt1 | contig 17125 bp, 17 predicted proteins | sample BioPla1DNA2_FD_26588 | JGI IMG/M metagenome (IMG submission 26588) | reverse complement strand
CGAGTTTCGGACTTTCCGAAAGCGAGGTCTGCTTCCAAGGCCGCTGGAGGATAGGCCCTTGATTTTTTGGGTACTTTTTTATCAAGAAAAAAGTACCGGCTGCACAAAACAGCCTTCTTTCCCCTTTTATGCCTTAAATAATCTAACCCCTAAAGGGGTTGTTACTTTGGCATTGCCCCAAAGTAACCAAAGGTCTAGGCCCGGTCTTCCAAAAGCCTCGGGAAACCGTGCAGCTTACTAAAATCCCGAAACTCGCCTGCGGCTCAAACAGTCGGGATTTTTTAACGTAAGCCGCACAGTTTCCCGTCCTTGCGGAACGGCTTTTTCCAGAAAGGGCCGATAAGGGACGGGAGCATGAGAGATCTTGATTTTTGGTACTTTTTTATCAAGAAAAAAGTACCGGCTACGCTGTCGGTCCGAATTAAAAAGGCGCGAATTACATCGCGCCTTCGTAGTTATTGTACTGGTACACCCATGGCTTTTTCGAGGTTAGCTTTGCTGGTGTTGTAATCATAAAGGGCTTGGATATAGTTTGTTTTGGCTTGAGTAAGCGCTACTTGAGCATCCATTACGTCAAGGTTGGTACCAACACCGGCGCTGTAACGAACTTGGGCAATTTTGAAATCTTCCTCTGCCTTTTCAACAGCCACATCGGTTGTTTCGATTCGTTTCTCAGCTTCCTTCATGCTAAGGTATGCATTGCGCACATCAAGCTGAACTGCATCACTGGTTTGCTTCGCCTGGTGAATGGCTCTTTCTACCGAAGCATCGGCCTGTTTGATCTTGGACCTTGTCAAGCCTGAGTCAAAAATATTCCAACTGGCTTTAACACTGACCGCCCACTCTTCATTTTCCGTTCCTGGAAATTCAGTATCAGACCATCCGGTCGAAGCATTGGCCCCTATCGAAGGCAGACGATCACCCTTAGCAATTTTAACATCTTTCTTGGCGGCTTCCACAGCATAATTAGCGATGGCAACCTCAGGTCGGTTGTCCATTGAATATTTAATACTATCCTCTAAGGACATATTATATTTCTCGTATTTAAGTTCTTCCTTTATGGTCAGCTCGGTATCTAACGGCAGACCAACAACATTATTGAAACTTGAAACAGCCAAATCATAAGCATTTTGAGCTTTTATCAAGTTTTGCTGAGCATTTGCTAATTCAACTTCCGAACGCAGTACATCGGACTTGGCAACAGTGCCGACACTAAACTGGGCCTGTACATTTTTAAGATGCTCGGTCAAGCTGTCTACTGATTCCTGCGCTACCTTGACCAAATTCTTAGTTTGCAGAATATTGTAATAGCCTGAGGTAGCATCGAGTTTTATTTGCTGTTTGGTTTTGTCGACATTTAAATCAGCGGACTTTAGCCCAATCCTAGCCTTGTCAATACCACCTGTGACTTTGCCGCCGGTGTATAACGGCAAATTGAGTGAAAGGCTATTAGAATATTTCTCATCAGCACCGGTTAGCGGATTAGTTGGATCAAAACGGCTGGCTGTAAAATCATACGAAAGCTGCGGCAGCTTGCCGGCCTTAGCCGCGCTAACTGCCCAATCTGCTTGTTCCCTGTCAGCATCGGCCATTTTTATTGCCGGGTTATTCTTTAACGCCAAGGCAATACTCTCATCGAGCGTAAGTTCCACCGGTGCCGCAAAAACCACCGTAGTATTTAAAACGAGAAAGCCGCCGATCAGCAGAACGCTGAGGCATTTCTTCCAAGGCTTAGTGGTTACCATTATTATATTCCTCCTCAACAGGTTTACTATAATAAATTAATCTATATTAATTCTTAGACTGTTCAGTCAGTTGCCTAATAATTATATTCTGAAATGCAAGTTAGTGTCAATAGTTAGAATGTTTGGCGCAGTCCAATATAGGTATTTTTTTCCGGATCTTTGTTAAGGCTGTCGGTTTGGCCAACAAGATAAGTTTCCGGAGCTATTTGATACTGAGTGCGCAGCTTGACACGGAGATCATTGGGGTCATAAACATCAAGCGATAAGCGCATTTGATTGCCTAACTTGGTATCCACTCCAATACCGGCTTCGCCTTCGACAATACCGGCGCGTGCCGCAAACTTGTCAGTTCCTTTGCCAACCTGGAGGTTGGTTTTGGAACCATTGCCGATGTTACTGACGCCAATAACAGCAAAGTCCTCGCCTGAGGAAATTTTAACATCAGCTGTGCTCTTATACTTTTCGTTATCTGAATTGTACAGTACTTCAAATCCTGCTTCAGTTTCAATTTCCTGAACTTTTGTCAGCATGCTATTTGCCTTGGCCGAGACCTCACGGGCATTTTTAAGGGTTTCTTTTATATCGCGCGTGGTTTCGGGATCAGTCACGACGCCTTCAAGCGAGGCTGCCATTTTTTCTACCCGTTCGCTAGTTACTCGGATGTTTTCCAGAGTTTGGCGAAAATCGCGTGCTGTTTGTCCATTATTATCTACATCGGCTAGCATCTTGTCCACTCGGGACGTAACACTGCGCAGGCTTTCTGACATGGCAGTGAGATTACTTACCATGGTGTTGACATCGGCCTCGTTGTTTTCAGCCAGCCGGGCCATTACCGCACTCATATTTTTGAGATTATTAGTTAGCTCGCGCGCATTAACCGCCGATTCGATAAGCGAAGTCTTTACCTTTTCATCACCAAACACATCATTGAGTGAATTGACCAGTTTCTGCATATCCAGCAGAACTTTATCGGCTGTGGCAATCAGTTTGTCAAGATCCTGCGGCACATCACCCTTAATTACGGAGTTGGGCTGGAGATAGCCCGAACTGCTCTGCGGCGGGGCGATATTGATGTACTTTTCACCCAGCAGACCGTCAGTGCCAATACTAATTTTAGAGCCTTCCGGAATCTTCACCCCTTCATTAATGATAAGAGTGACAGCTACCCCCTCAGGCGTAACCTTTACCTGTTTAACGCGCCCAACCTCGACACCGGCATAACGTACCAAATTGCCTTCTTTGAGGCCGCTAACCTGATTGAACATTGCTGTAACCGGATACCCTTTGTCGCCGAAGGTGAATCCGCCAAGATGAATTATCATATATGCTAATAATATAAGACCAAGCAGCGTAACCCCGCCGACTTTGGCTTCGGTACTCATATTCATGGATTCGTCCTCCTTTGGGCATCGATTCGCGATACTATCTTGATTCCCTTAATAAACCGCTGCACGACTTCATTCTCCGAGTTTTTAATTTGCTCAACCGGCCCAACTTCAATAATACGTCCGTTATAAATCATGGCAATTCGGTCGGCAATATTGAAAGCGCTGTTCATATGATGGGTTACAACAACCGAAGTAACTCCGGTAATTCGCTTAGTGCTGATAATTAGCCGATCGATAGTGTTGGCCATAATCGGGTCAAGACCGGCGGTTGGTTCGTCATACAGCACGATTTCAGGGTCGATAGCGATAGCCCGGGCCAGACTTACCCGTTTTTTCATGCCACCCGATAATTCATTCGGCATAACCTCTTCTTGCCCTGACAAGCCGACCATTCGCAACTTTTTGCGCACAATTCTGGCGATATCCTCATCAGCCATATCGGTGTGCTGACGCAGTCCGAACGCGACATTTTCACCGACATTCATGGAATCAAATAAGGCCGAGTACTGAAAGACCATACCCATCCGCAAACGAATTTTATTAAGTTCATTTTCGGACATTGTCGTTATATCCTGATTGTCAATATATATATTGCCGGCCGAGGGTTTCAGCAAGCCAACGATCAGCCTGAGCAGCGTACTTTTGCCTGAGCCGCTGGGGCCGATTATTACCATGCTTTCACCTTTGGCAATCTCGAGGTTTATATCTTCTAATACTCTTTTGCCGCCCAACTCGATGTTAATATTAACTAGTTTAATCAATGTTTTTCACCTCTTAACGATACAGCAGCAGCGACAAAAAATAGTTGGCAATAAAAATCATAATCATCGAGCTTACAACTGACCCCGTTGTAGCTCGGCCGACCCCTTCAGCTCCCTGTTCGGTTGTAAGACCCTTATAACAGCCGATAATAGCGACAATGCCGCCGAAAACCATGGCCTTCACTAAACCGCCCGTTATATCATTTATTACCGCAAAGACTTTAATGGAATGAATGTACGTAAAGGAGCTTATGCCGGCGTATAGCGTGGCGACCAGATAACCGCCAATAGTACCGATTACATCGCCGAAAACTACCAATATAGGTGTCATTAGGACACAGGCCAAGAACCGCGGAACTACAAGATAGGCGACCGGATTGGTAGCCATAACCCTGAGTGCATCAATTTGTTCGGTAACCTTCATTGAACCAATTTCAGCCGTTATCGCCGCTCCAACTCGACCGGCCACTACAACCCCGGTCAGCACCGGCGCCAGTTCCCTGCCCATGGCGATAGCCACAATACCGCCGACTGAAGACTGAGCACCATACTTAATAAATTCCTGAGCTGTCTGTACAGTCATTACCATACCAGTAAACAGCATTGTCAGTAACACAATTGGCAGCGAATCGACCCCTAAGTGAGCCATCTGCTGCACAACCCGACGCATATTGGTCCGGCGCGGCAAATGATAAAAAGTTTCAGCCGTCAATATCACAATACGGCCGCTATTTTCAACTAAGGCAAGCACTTTCCGGCCCAGTTTTTCTAAAAATGCATTAATCATCGTTTTTACCTCATGGAGGGATCTAGTCTATATGTCCTATATAATGTATTCGTATATTATTCAATATTTGCTCGATCTTCCCTGCAAAATCCCTTATCTTTTATCGCAAAATAGTACAGCAATATCTGGAATAAAGCTTGCAAACAAGCTCTATTTATAGCATTATATGTGAAATATTGTCTATAATTATATAAACTGTAATTACATTATCGACAATTCATACAAGGTTTTTACAGAAATCAAAAAAAATTTCTAATAGAAGAACGCACTCTACTGAGTGCGTTCTGTTGTTATTTTTTGTCCTTCACCACTTGGACCATAATCTGGGCATCGCCGTCAATTAAATAGTCTGTTGTAAGATGGCTCTTATGCTTATTACCTTCCGCATTTTTAGTTTCGCTGCCTAAGAGGGAGCCTTGTTTAGTATCTTTGGCAGCTCTTTCGTCAGACAGTATCTTTTTGGGCTTTGGTGCTGCAGGATTGGCGGCATCGGTAGGATTGGCGAACTCACCGTTGGCCATGTTCAGCTGCTCAATAACAATATCATTGTTGCGGTCCCGGTTCATGAACTCTTTAAGCGCTTCTTCAAAAGCCTGGTTTTTCTTTTTATTGCCTGTTAGCATATCAGCATCAAGCCCTTGCCGTTTTAGCAGCATCTCAGTGATCGGTATCATACCCCCGCCACGCACTTCCAGCATCATGGGGCCTTCAGGCTGTTCTTTGGGGATCGTATAAGGCACAACCTCAGTGATAGTCTCACCCCGGAATGGCTTTAACTTAACAGTTACCTCAATCTTATCGCCTGGCTTAGCGTTGGCCACATTTGATCGGGCCTCGATAATAGTAGCTGTCCGCCGGTTTTCATCGATTGTTACATTAACTTTGACATCCATTATATCAATCGGATGATACTGATTACCGGCCAGAAGCGTCATTGCGTCTAAAAACTCGCCAACCGCCAATTCGCCTATGCTGGCCGGACTGTAAAACATATTATCTCGGCTTAGCACATCAACCGGCAACCCACGGCCGGTAATATCAAAACTTACGCGGGCAGTTCCTGGCCCAACCCGATCCATTGTTTTTTCAATGAAGTTAAATACCGTTGTCGCCGCTAATATCGGCGACAACTGCTCATCCTGAACAACATGTACGCCAGCTATTTCAGTACGATTGAGAACATTATCGCGGACGGTAATTCTTAAGGGTACAACAGATGGAAAACGTCCGACAATGCCGGCTACAGCGGCGCCGCGATCCTGATTGATAAGTCCAACAGGTTCGCCGGTTGCTCCTACTTTAAACGAGTTTTGCAGACTGTTGACCGTTGTGAATACATATGCATTAGTCATTAAGTAATTAACATTGCCTTTTTTTAGGAAAGGGTGGCCGAAAGCCAAGACTTTGTTATTTTCAACATAGGTTACTGTCCCCAGCGCGCCAATGCTGACATCACCGCTGGCTAGCTGCACACCGACGGCACTGCCTGGTTCAAGCGGTCCAAAGCTAGTTCCAGCCGGAGCGTCGCCTGCCGCATAGGGCACTAAATTCATTGGTTCAAGCTTAGCTGCAAGCATATCAAGCGCCTGCTGACCAAAGCCTGATACCATCAGCGGAGTTGCGACCGGTTTAAGTTCGGACTCGTCCTCCAACCAAGAATTATCAATAGTAAATACATTCTTATGGTCGGGCAGATCCCATAGTTTCAGCATATCGCCAATTGGCGTCAGCATGCCGATTTTGTGGTCGGTCAAAGACCAGCCATAAGCAACAGCGCCGACTAGCTTGCCGTTGATATATACCGGACTGCCGCTCATGCCTTGGGCGATGCCCCCTGAGCGGTCAATAAGATCACCGTAAGTACGCACTAGTATTAAGTCCCCGGATGGGCCTTTGTTCTTCATGATACCTAGCACTTCCACACCAAACTCTTCTATCTTGGTGCCTGATACAACCGTTTTAGCAACGCCCTTCATGCCGGGCTTAATTTCATCGACCGGCATAGTTTCCGGAGCGGCATAAACCAAAGCGGCGGAAAACATCAATAGCGCCGTAAGGAGCGCTACGCCCCGCTTTAACAAATATCGCAAATGAATCATCCTCTCAACTATTTCCGTGCTTCAATTCGCACCACTACATCACCGCTGCGTACTGCATCACCCGGTTCAACCAGAACTTGGCGGACAATGCCGTCAGTTGTGGCACGGGCGGCCGGCACTGGACCGGTAATAGTGTCAACAACTAAGAGGATATCGCCTTCCCGCACAGCAGTACCAGGCGCAGCCATACCTCCGGCCATTACCTTGCCTGATAGTACAACCTTTTGGTCGACCAGCGGATTGGCCCAAACTGTCCACGCAGCAACGGCAACAGCAAGGAATACAACCAGTACAATCACCTGTTTTTTCTGAAGCATAGCAAAACACCTCCGTACTTAATTAATTATACAGCATCAATCTTAATAAGCAAGCGCAAGGCCCTGGAAAACTTCACCTGACTAAGCCTGTTACCGCTTTCCCTGCTCTTTCTTTTGAATAACCAGTGCATTACCGACCCGGCGCTCGCGGCCGTCGGACGGGCTGTTTACAACCTCTCCGTTTAGTACCATTTCACTCGAGCCGCCACCGTCTAGGTTAAGTGCATTAAAGGCTCCTGATTCGCGCATGAAGGTCGCCAGTTCGAGCAGCGTCATGCCAATACTGTGCCGCTGCCGTCCGTCAACAACTACCATAAGAATATGGCCGTCCTTAGTCGTCGCTATCGCTGTTCGCGGTGCCCGGCCGCCAGCAACATCGGAACCAAACTTTTCTATTGTCGTGGTAAGGAATACTGCACCGTTTTTTACTAGCATCGGCCCTGCACCCAAAGCATAAACTGCTTTATCATAAGTCGGGCCCAGTGTCTGAGTGATTTTAATGCTATCGCCAACCTTGAGATCAGCCAGTGCCTCAGCCGGTGAACCATGCGCCGCTAAAACGACATTGCCGTTCGCCAGCGAGGAGTCCTGAGGATTTATGGCGATAACCTTATCATCTGATATTACATACTCAATGCCGAATTCATTGGTTTTAGTACTGCTGTCATAATAGTCATTGTACAGGATTAAGTCATTAGGCCCACGCTTACAGTTAACGCCGGTTATTGCTACCATCCTGTCATTAGGCAGCCGGACTGACCCGCGATAGGCAACGCGATCGAAAACTAAACTGCCATCCTTCATAATACCAACGGCGCTGCGCGTGTGATTCGGTACACTGACAATCTGCCCGTTCATTTTTAACAGTCCGATAATCTCGCCGCTGAGACCAAAATATGAGGCATTAATGGCGGCAACGGCATGGGTACGGTCAGCCATCATCTTGACCGTTTCCAGGCCAGCAACAGTTTCGTTGGACAGCACCGGTTTTAACAGATACCCGGCTTTAGGATCAATATCTAAAATATATGCGGCTATTGGACCGGCCTTAGTTCCTCGGTAGAGGGTGGTATACTTAAGACCATCGGCTATTTCCTGTTCAAACTTATGATTATAGTCTTTAATTATATCAATCACTAGCCGATTAGGCTTCTTCAAGGAGAAGACTTTATAAACTACCGAATGTTTTAAGTCAATAACAGCCTGGAGCTTGCCGGGCTTAGCTTGGGTAAGCTTAATGTTATTGATATAGGGATCATTGAAGTTGATCTGACGCATAACCTTTTTGCCTAACTTGCCATTGAAATCAATTACCAGCCGCAGCGGCTCCTGCTCAAGCGTCACTTTATGAGCCGGCAGGCTGGTGACATCAAAAACAATCCTAACTTTTTCGGCGGTCTGGCTAAAGCGCATATTATTGACAGTAACTGCTGGAGCAGCATTTGCGATTTGTGCCGCCAGCAGTAAGATCATGAGCAACAAAGCAATTCGGCGGCAAAGCTTAATCATTTGTAAGACCTCCTAATAACGGATATTTTAGCGAACTTTGCGGTTAATATAGTTGCATCTGTGGAAAAAAGTCAGACACTATTTAGGTGCCTGACTTTTTGCATTTGTTGCTGTTCCTGGCAGGGTGAGCTGCCGGTACAACATATCGGCCAAACCGGCGCCGCCGGCGTGAGCCATATTTTTGGTTAACTCCGAATCAAGCATCGACTGCATGATTTCTTCCTTAGAGCGGTCGGGCAAGAGATCAGATTTTGGTACGGTTGCCCGCATCCGCGACAGCATTAAGTTTAGAAATACGGCTTCCATCTCACGGCATACCGATTTTAGCCTTGCATCGTCCCCCGCAGCTGGATTGGCCGTTGCTTTGCTGAGCTGGGCGGCAAAATCGCCCTCTGCTTTGGTTTTGCTTGCCGTATAGCTATTGATTGCACTATTAGTGGCAACCCGGTTAATTTCCATTACATCACCGCCTAGATTATCTGCAGTTCAGCATGTAGCGCGCCCGCAGCTTTCATAGCCTGCAATATCGAAATAATTTCGCGGGGCGTTGCGCCGATAGCATTTAAGGCATTTACGACATCGCCGACATTAGCAGTAGCCGGGAGTGTCATAACATAAGCCTCTTCTTCATTGACTTCGACCTTTGTTTCAGGTACAACTACCGTATCCCCGCCAGAGAACGGCGGCGGCTGGGAAACGTCATAGGACTTGCTTATCTTGACACTGAGCCCGCCTTGAGCCACGGCAATCTCATCAATGGTGACATTAGAGCCCATTACAATAGTGCCTGTTCGTTCATTTATAATAACCTTAGCTATGTTGTCCGGAACAACCGGCAATTCTTCAATAGCAGCCACAAAATTAACCAGTTCATTACGATATACAAGCGGAATTGCCACCTCAACCGTGCCGGGATCAAGGGGCGTGGCCAGATACCCAAAATGGCTGTTTATGGCTTCGCTGATGCGGCTGGCAGTAGTGAAATCAGGCTGAGCCAGCGCAAATCTTATTGTCCCGTTACTGGCTAACTCAACCGCTACGTCACGTTCGACAATCGCACCATTTGGCGTTGTACCAACAGTCGGGAAATTCTTCTGCTGTCTGCTGCCACCGCGGCCGGCCGAAAACCCGCCTGTCGATACCGCACCTTGGGCAACAGCATAAATTTGACCGTTACCGGCCTTAAGCGGTGTTTGCAATAAGGTTCCGCCTTGAAGACTTTTGGCATCACCCAGTGATGAGATAGTAATATCAATGGTATCACCAGACTTGACAAAAGGCGGCAACTGCGCTGTCACTATTACGGCAGCGACGTTTTTGGACTCCAGCTGATCGGCAGTAACTGTAACGCCAAAACCGCTAAGCATATTGGAAATTGACTGCATTGTTTGAATGTTCTTAGTAGAGTCGCCGGTTCCGGCCAGGCCGACTACCAAACCGTAACCGATAAGCTGGTTGGCGCGAACCCCCTGAACCTTAGCAATATCCTTTATCCGGGTACTAACGGCGGCCGGCGCTGCCCCGGCTGGAAATATGCTGAGGCAAGTCATTATAAGTGTCAATAACAAAACGGTTAAAATCCGTATTTTTTTAAGCATAATGCCTCCATTTAAAACAAGAAGTTGAAGATTTGAGTCAAAATGCCCTGCCGTTGTTTGCCGGCGATTGGTCCATGGCCATCAATACGGATTTGGGCATCGGCGACATAGCTTGATAATACCGTGTTCTCGGCCGTTACATCATCGGGCCGGACAACTCCGGTAACGGTAATCTTCTGCTCTTCGCCGTTTTGCTTAATGCTCTGTGTACCGGTAATAACTAGGTTACCGTTGGGCTGAACCTCAATAACCCGCGCTGTCATTTTAGCGCTTACTCTATTAGTATTGGAAATTGAGCCTTGGGCGCTGAATCTGTCTTCGCTTTCAAAATCAGCACCGGCGATCCATCTAAAGATACCGGTTCCGGCCGAAGCACCACCGCTCGCCGCTTTAGAATTATTAGCTTTGCCTGTCCGGCTGGCGCTTGACGATTCATTAATCAGGATTGTGAGGATGTCGCCTACAGCTCGCGCCTTATGATCTGAATACAAGTTGGTGTTATCGCTCCAGAGCGACGCGGCATCAACTTTAGCCACAGGCAATACTGCTATCAAAAAACCTAACACGATACAGCATATAAAACTTTTGGTTAGGCTATGCATATAAACTCACCCTTCTCAAGGTTAATCGGTCTAAATGGTAATTTCGACTGTTCCGGGACCAGTTACTTTGGCTGCCATATATTTCTGGGAGTTAACGTTTTGCACTCTTATAATCTGACCTTCATATCCGTCCTGGAGGGCTTTACCAAAGGCGGTTACTTCAACACCGCCGCTTCTGGCGATTATGGTCACTGCGCTATTTCGGTTTACAACTATCGGCTTTTCGATAAGATATCTATTGAAGGCCGTGCCGGGTTTTAGGGCTCGCCGGCTTATCAAGCCGGAAATGTCATTTATGTCGCTATAATAACCCGTAGTCAGCCTTCCAACATCTAAACGTTCTAAACGGAGATTATCTGTCCCTAAAACTTCACCCTTAGCAATCGCCCGGGCGGCTACTACTACCTGCTGATAAAGCTTAACATCATATTTTAAGGTTGCCGCATCGCAGACTTTTCCATCAACGCTGACCGTAACTACAGCAGTAGTCGGCCCATTATAACGTACGCCATAGGGCAGAGTTACCGCCAACTCGAGATTACCCGCGGGAACAGTGAGCTCTGTTGGATTACCAAGGTAGTTAATAGTCAGACTGTCGCTTTCAATCGGCACCCCGGTCCGCTGTCTGATAACCATTGCGGCGGCGTTCGTCAGCGTATTAACGCTGACTGTCTGGGTTTGAGCCTCAGCATATACCTTAGAATTTACTGCATCAGGCAACACCGAAAGCCCCAACAGCCCCAAAGTTAACAGCCAGACGGCTAGAACTTTTTTAAACATAAATTAGCGTTTGAGGTTGGCCGCCTGGCTCAACATCTCATCAGCAGTAGTTATAGCTTTAGAATTAACTTCATAGGCCCGTTGCGCCACAATCATATTAACCATTTCTTCAACAACCTGAACGTTAGACATTTCGAGGTACTTCTGAACCAGAGTCCCTGCGCCTTCTTCACCGGGAGCAGCCTGAACGGGCTGACCTGATGCCGCTGTTTCTTTCAATAAGTTGCGGCCAATGCTCTCAAGGCCAGAGGGATTAACAAACCGGAACAATTCAATGTCCCCGAGTTCTTGCGGTTCAGCTTCATCCGGCATTTTCGCCGCTACACGGCCATCAGCTGAAATTGTAACCTCAGTCGCCGTGTCCGGAATCTGAATAGCAGGCTCAAGCGGATACCCGTCAGAAGTTACTATGCGGCCCTGCGAATCCTTTTTAAATGAGCCGTCACGGGTATAGGCAAAACTGCCGTCAGGCAAGGCAATTTGGAAAAAGCCGTCGCCTTCGATGGCCACATCAAGGGCATTGCCTGTATTCTGGAAACTGCCTTGAGTGTAGATTTTCTGAGTGGCGACTTGGCGTACGCCATGACCGACCTGAATCCCGGTCGGCACCTCGCTGTCGGGGCCGGTTTGAGTTCCTGCCTGGCGAATAGTCTGATACATTAGATCCTGAAAATCGGTTCGGCTCTTTTTAAAACCGGTCGTATTGACATTGGCAAGGTTATTGGATATACCATCAATATTTGCCTGCTGGGCAACCATTCCTGACCCGGCAGTCCACAACGCACGCATCATAATAATTTCCTCCCGCAATTTTAATATGTAAACCGCCTCGGTCGGTCAGCGGTTCGGGGGCTCCCCTATAAGGTCCAGCCCCGCTCATATAATATATCGAAACTTTAGTTCAAAAAGTTAAGTGCTAAATTAGACCCGTCCCACTTCATTGACTGCTTTATCCAACAGATGGTCGTGGGCCTGGACTGATTTGCCGTTTATTTCGTACGCCCTGAAACCGTTGATCATATTTACCATCTCAGCTACCACATTGACATTGGACATTTCAAGATAGCCTTGATTTACAGTCCCCGCTGCCTGTTGAGCCTGGACGCCTTCCGGGGCAGCAAATAAGCTGGCACCTTGCTTAGTAAGTTGTTTCTCGTCGGCAAAGTCAACCACCCGCAGCTGGTTAGTTTCCAAACCGTCAATTGAAATTGTGCCATCACTGGCTACCGTCATTTTACCATCGCCAATAGCAACCGGTCCGGTTTGCCCCATAACACGAAGGCCATCGCTTGTTACCAGCTCGCCTTGGCCATTCCTGGTAAAACTCCCATTACGGGTATAACGGAGGCCTTCGGCTGTCTCGACAACAAAATAGCCTTTGCCGTCAATGGCCAAGTCAAAGTCATTGCCAGTATAGCGCACCGTACCACTAGTGTGGATAGTTGCAACTTCATCGATCTGAGAGCCAGAGCCTACTGTGCCAACATTGGCCGCTGCTTGTCCATCATTAATTCGTTGGATTAATACACTGGCAAAATCGCGGCTAACAGCTACATCTTTTTTAAATCCAGCAGTATTTACGTTAGCCAAATTATTGGCCGTAACATCATTGCGCTGTGATTCGGCCACCATCCCTGCTGCTGCGGCATAAATCCCTCTAATCATTTTTTCACCTCGCTTATAGTAAAACATGGAAACCCGGAAATAGGATGTTGATGGAAAATAAGAACGGTAAGTTCTGGCATTTATTTTGAAAGGCAGGCAGTATGAGCTTGTCTACCGCCTGCTTCTTGATAAATGTTCTACAGTTTTATCCGACGGTAGTATTCTTTTTCAAGGTAGTAAGACTATCTTCGAGTCTGGAGAGCGAATCAAGCGCTTTTCCGGTCCCAAGTGCAACGCAGCCCAGCGGGTCCTCAGCGATATATGTAGGGATGCCTGTTTCCTCGTTGATAAGGCGGTCCAGACCGTCTAGCAAAGCGCCGCCGCCTGTCATAACTATTCCGCGGTCCATTATATCGGCTGCCAATTCGGGCGGAGTGCTTTCCAATACTGATTTTACGCATTGCACAATCAGAGCGATGGGGTCGGCCATGGCCTCGCGCGTTTCAACCGAGGTAATACGAACTGTTTTTGGCAAGCCGGACAGTAGATCGCGGCCGCGGATTTCCATTGAATCATCACGGCTTTCCGGGAAGGCTGTGCCAATTTTAACTTTGATTTCCTCTGCTGTGCGTTCACCGATCATCATATTAAACTCTTTTTTAACGTATTTAACAAGAGCTTCGTCAAACTTATCGCCGCCGATGCGCAGCGATTGGCTGATAACAATGCCGCCTAAGCTCAATACCGCAACGTCAGTTGTTCCGCCGCCAATATCTACAATCATTGCGCCGCACGGTTCAGCAATATCAAGACCCGCGCCTAACGCAGCCGCCAAGGGTTCCTCGATCAGGTATGTTTTACGTGCACCAGCCTGCACTGCGGCTTCCAAAACCGCCCGTTTTTCCACAGTTGTTACCCCTGATGGTATGCAAATGAGAATCCGGGGTTTAAAGAAAAGGCTCTTGCCGGCAACCTTTTGAATAAAATGCCGCAGCATGCTTTCAGTAGTGTTATAGTCAGCAATAACACCCTCACGCAGCGGTCGAATCGCGATAATATTACCCGGTGTACGCCCCAGCATCCGCCGCGCTTCTTCACCGATAGCCAGTACACGGTTAGTATCCCGGTCAATCGCCACAACCGATGGCTCGCTCAGCACAATTCCTTTTCCCTTAATATAAACAAGAATATTGGCCGTACCTAAATCGACACCTATATCCATCGACATCCCAAACATCAAGAATCCCCTTTCAAATCGTCCTAGCTTGTCCGACGTTTGTACAGAAAAAAGTGATTTAAAACTCTCACTTTTAAATAAACAAACTATACCTTCTACGATTAGAAAGAAATTCTACATTTTAGGGAAAATCCCTTTATTTTTCGTCATTTTCTTTGGTTGATTTATACTTTTGTCGAGTGGCCTCGCCACCGCGAATATGCCGCTCTGCTTTGTTCTGTTCCAGTATCGCCCGAACCTTTGCTGCCATTTTTTTATTAATAATGGGCAGACGTTCAATCATATCTTTATGAACAGTACTTTTACTAACCCCAAATACAGCAGCAGTTTGCCGTACAGTATGCTTGCTTTCAAGAATATGATTGCTAATGTCCAATACCCTCTTACGGATATAATCTTTCATGCTGCATGTTTCCCCCTCACCATCTGTTTGGTAACATGTATATGCGGACAAAAACAAAAAATGCGTGAGTTTTTCTCACACATTCTGATAAGGGGGGCGCAGCGCGCTATTTGAGTATGCTCTGCGGATCTATGAATTTATCGCCGTCTTTTATTGCCAGGTGTACATGGATTTGTGGCTCTGCCGAAAAAGTGCCGGCAATGCCAATCTTAGCTCCATTGGCGATGATATCCTTCTGGCTAACCGCTACCGAGTTCAGTGAGCCGTAAATTATTGTATAGCGGCCGCTTTTAACTACCACTGTCTGCCCATAGTGTTTATCGTTATATATTTCCTCTACAACGCCGCCCAAAACAGCTTGTACCGGCTGACCTTCGGCAGCGGCAACATCAATTCCGTTATGATAGCGCCAATCGTTGTAAACGGGGTGCTGCTGCCAGCCAAAATCAAATATAATCTGACCGCGTACCGGCCAGCGCGGTGATTCTTTATCATAATCTTGACTCTGCGCAGCCACCGGAGCCGAGGCTGCTGAATCAGGACTAGAAGCCTTAACTGCCGGTTGGGGTTGAATTACGACGACAGGTTCCTGCAGCTGCGCTGCCGGCTGGCGTCCTTCTAGGAGGGCAAATTTATTTGCATCGTTAGGCACTGTGCCGGCATCTTTCAGACCATACACAACCGTCATCATCAATATTCCAGCCACTAATAAAAGGCCGCATGCGGTATAAATCGGCTTTGGCATTATCCAGCCCGGTTTAAACAAAAGCTTAGAATACGACAAAAATACAATTACTTTTCTTGGTAGACTCGGCATTATTACCACCTCACTACCATTATTCCCATTTTTTGTGCAAAGTAGTCGCAAAAATGCAAAGGGCGCGGGGGCCTAGATGGCACTCGCGTACTTTGCATTAATTGTTTCTATTATGAGCCAAATATATTGCTCAGGGTTACTCCGGTATAGTAGTGAGTCAGGATCTCTTTATATTTCCGGCCTTCTTTAGCCAAGCCGTTTGCTCCGTACTGGCACATTCCTACCCCATGACCATAGCCGGTCGTTTTAAACAGCAATTTATCGCCTTTGTGCTCTATCGTAAAGTTCGCTGACCGTAGTTCAAGTTTTTCTCTGACGAATAGTCCGGTAAGCGTTTTGCTGCCAATCCTAATTTTATCGACCCGCCCTGAACTTGTAAGATCAATAATGCTGGCTACCGAACTGCCGCCGCTTTGCGCAGCTGCCATAACGCCGGTATCAGCGCCCAAGCGCTGTTCAATTTCACTAAGTGCAATTTCTTTGGTTTCGCTGTAACGCGGCGAATTTTTATCCCAAGTGCAAACAACGCTTTGAAGATACGGATAATCAAAGCCCCATACCTCTTTGGCGCTGGCAGTATGTTCGCCACTCGTTGAATGAAAGACAGCATTAATTGGCTCGCCGCCATAAGTAAGAATTTGTCCGCGTGTATCATCAACCGCCTTGCTAATCTTTGCCCAGTAGCGATCATAGCCAAACGGCCCCCATTTAGCTTTCAGCTGGGTTTCGCTTAGCCAAGCCTGACTCAGCCGATGGTCGGCACTGACATCGGCGCCAGGGTGTTCGGCTATACCCGGGCCGCCCAAGGCTACCATATTCTTAGCAGCGTAAGTACGAGCGGCAACCGCCTGGGCTTTTAAGGCTTCCACTTCAAACTCGGCTGGCATCTCGGCTGCTACAACGCCTTTTATATAATCTTCGAGGTTCATTTTGACTATTTTATTTAGTTCTGGAATGTAAACATGGATAGGCATATCTTCGCCCTTATGCACTTTGGCCCCCCTTTGCTGTGCCGGGCCCACAACATCAAGACGCACTACCAACGCCGGAATAATAATAACCAAAACCACAACTAGCAGCGTGGTTGCCGCCAATAACCTCCTCACACCGGCACCCTCCCTCTTATATTAGCTGACAGCCGGCAACGGCACGTCCGGCAGTCAATACATCTTATGCCGGCATAACGGGTGATATGCAAACAAGCGTCATTTAGAGAAAGTAATAAACGGAAAGTAGTGGAACGGCAAAAAACAAAGACGGCCCTTAGGAGCGGTCAGATAGGGATTATAAATTCCTNAAAAATTCGGCATAGTCGTTGATATTCGGCTATGCCGCTTTTTCGTTTATTTTGGTAAGTCGATAGCACCAATGCAGTTATAGAAAATCTGAATCCGCTGGGTTCTGCGGCCATCTACTTTTTCAGCCTTGAATACTATAATTTTGTCAATGAACTCTCGGATAATCTCTGCATCCAATT
>JGI24708J26588_10001721_pt1 | contig 17128 bp, 13 predicted proteins | sample BioPla1DNA2_FD_26588 | JGI IMG/M metagenome (IMG submission 26588) | reverse complement strand
GCATAAACCACATAGGGTGTACCGAAAAGCACCGAAATAATCGGCACAGGCAGAAACACATTGTTCCCATTGGTGCAGAGAATTTGGTAGGTTCCGTAGGTCATACCCCGCAGCGAGTAAAGCTTGCTGCTGTGATGGGCAGTAACTGCCAGCACAACAGATACAGCCAGGCCCACAGCGGTGAAAATCCACCCTTGCTGCCACGTTTGCAGATCTATGTTGCTGTACATGGAAACAAAGAGCATTGCCGGAAAAGTTACCTTCACCACCAGGCTGCTCAATCTCCGAACAAAGTCCAGGTCGAAAACCTTAGTACTGTAGAGAAAGCCGCCCAGGGCAATGAGCAAAGTCAGCATAATAAATGGTTCCAGGATTTGCAGCACAACACTTCCTCCAATTCTCCCGAAGGTTCTCTGTGGCTATTTCCCCTTCCGCTGCACTTGTCCTCCTTCGGGCCGCGGCAGACCCTTTTTTTGCTGCATGGTGCGAAACAGATTACCCTTTGGCAGGTATTTGTCTAAATAAGACGAATTAAATAGACAAGTAGCTTGCCAGTTAGGAGTGATTGGGTGTCAAAATATGAGCGGTTCATTATTTATCCATTGCTGTTCATCGCCTTGTTCTGCGCAATAACAGGTGTGAACGTAGTAAGTGCTACCCAGCAGATTTTTGACAAGATTGTCGCTCGCGAGATTGTGGTGGTCAATGATGAGGGAAACACAGTCGCTTCACTGAAATATGATCAAGCCAAGAGAGATGTTGGCTTTGAGCTCTTCAACGATGAAGGCACACGTGTAGTATCACTCTTGTCCTATGATGACGGCGGTGCCATTGGAGTCTTCAACCAAGACGGACATCTAACGGTAGCTCTGCAAAACGAAGACAATGCCGGCAGCGTATTCCTCTATAACGGCACCAACAAGATGACCAAGCTGATTGGCTTACGGTCAGGTCTTTACGGCGGAGTGATGGAAGTAAACAATGCCGAGGGCCTGCCCACCGGAATTATGGGCAATAACGTTCATAATAACGGGTATATTGGTCTTTTCCGCGGAGAGCTGCTGGGCTTTTTATCACCCCAGATCATGCTCAACGTGACAGCAGACGGAGCATCTATCTACAAAGCGGATTAGTCCCAAAGATATGACAGGGCGTTGCCAAGTACGGCAGCGCCCTTTGATTTTAGCCGGCCCTTTGCATATTCGCCAAAAGATCCCGACCCTTATCTGTGATCTTCCACATTTGAACAGGCTCTTTTTGGCACATGCTGGCGTAGGGACATTTCCCGCAGGGCAGATCAACGCAGCCTGCGCCGGCATCCTCGGCAAGATAACCCATCCGCACCAGGGCCGCAAACCCCTCTTCCACCAGGACCAAAGGCCTGCCCAGCTCTGCTGCAAGGGCCGGCTTCGATACATAACCGGCATCATTAATAGCAGCCAGAAGTTGTTTTAGCAAGAGCCACACACCACCTTCCCTGCCCTAAGCAAATCCGAGCAGACTCCCAACTTGAAAGACAACTACCGCCAAAGCCCAGGCAACTCCAAAGCTGTACAGGGCCGAAAAGAGCGCCCACTTGCCAGAGCCGGTCTCTTTCCTGATTGTGCCCAAGGTAGCAGCACAGGGTGTATACAGCAAAGTCATAACCATAAACGAAACGGCGGTCAGGGGAGTAAAGACTTCACGGATAGACATGACAAGTTCCATACCCTCTTCCACACCGGCGTAGACCATGCCCAGGGTTGCCACTACGGCCTCTTTGGCAGCAATGCCGGAAAACAAGCCCACCGAAGCCTGCCAAGTGCCAAAGCCGGCAGGTTTAAATATAGGGGCGATCGCAAGTCCAATCTGGCCCAAAATACTTTCGGGCCCATAGGGTTCCACTCCGCCGGGAAGTACTGCTAATACCCACAGCAAGCTGACTACTGCAAAAATCGTGGTGCCGGCCCGTGTCAAAAATCCGGAAACATTATCCCACATGCTCCGCAGCACAGTGCCCAAGGTCGGCATGCGATAGGGGGGCAGCTCCATGATAAAGTGGCTGACTTCTCCCTTAAATAAAGTCTTGCTAAATATCTTGCCCATAATAAAGGCTACTATTATGCCAAGTGCATACATGGCAAAGAGTGCTGCTCCGCCGTAGGCAGGGAAAAAGGCTGCGATAAATACCAGATAAATGGGGATTTTCGCGCCGCAGGACATGAAGGGATTAATTAGGATGGCAATCATGCGATCCTTCTTACTTTCCAAAGTCCGGGTCGCCATCACACCGGGAACATTACAGCCAAAGCCCACGATCATTGAAATGAAGGTCTTGCCCTGCAGGCCGACTGCCCGCATCGTGTTATCCATCACATAGGCGGCTCTAGCCATATAGCCGCTGTCCTCCAGAAGTCCCATCAATAGGTATAGGATCACAATGAGAGGAACAAACTCTACCACGGCTCCAACCCCGGCAATGATTCCGTTACCGGTAAAATCTACCAGCCATTGGGGTGCATTAACGGTCAGCAAAAGACTTTCTAGAAACTCGCCAATATACTCTACCGCACTGGCCATCCATTCTCCCAAGAAATCCTGGCCAATGGCAAAGGTCAGCTGGAATACTACAAACATAATGGCGGCAAAAATAGGAATGCCCCAATATTTATGCGTTAAGATGCGATCTAGTTTGTCAGTGGCGGTCTCCACCGCCACAGCCGGTCTGCGCACTGCATCTTGGGTAACCTCACCAACAAACCTATAACGGCTGTCCACAATCTCCAACTGGTAGTAATCCTCATTGGCAGCAATCTCATCCCAGAGGCGAAGGAATTCTTTTGATCGCTGCATGCTCTGCTCATCCGCCACAATTTTTCTGACGTACTCATCGCCTTCCATAACCTTGAGAGCCAGCCATCCACTGGGATAGTCCCAACGTCCTGCCTTGAGCAGATTGGTGAGTTTGGCAAGCTTGTCATCGATGGATTCCCCATAGCTGAGTCGCACATGTCCATTGCGGGGCGCGGAGGCAACTGCCAGTGCAGCGTTCATAAGCTGCTCAAGTCCGTTGCGCCTGCTGGCCACAGTGGGGATTACAGGTACTCCAAGGCGCCTGGCAAGGGCCTTTTCATCTATGGAGATCTCCCTCTCCTTGGCCTCATCGACCATATTCAATGCTATTACAACTTTAGCTCCCATCTCCAAAAGCTGTGTGGTCAGGTACAGGTTTCGCTCCACATTGGTAGCATCTATCACATTAATCACTACATCAGGGTTTCCGGTCAAGATAAATTCCCTGGCCACCATTTCATCCTCAGAAAAGGCGCCCAGGCTGTATGCTCCCGGCAAGTCAACAACACGGCACACCGTATTTCCATGCCGCACCTGCCCTTCCTTGCGCTCTACGGTCACTCCGGGCCAGTTGCCCACATGCTGGTTTGAGCCGGTGAGCGCGTTAAAAAGTGTTGTCTTGCCGCTATTGGGATTTCCTACTAAAGCAATCGTTATCGACATGTCCCGCTCCCCCACATTCGTTTGTTCACTCTTTTGTTACGAGCATTTTAGCTGCCAATCCCCGGCCCAGAGCAACCTTATGGCCGCCTAACCCCACGATTACAGGTCCCCGATCGTTTTTCAGCACTTTTATCCGGGCACCAGTGTTAAACCCCATCTCATAAAGGCGCTTAGTAGCCGTTCTTCCCGCCTGAATCCGGGCAACTTTGCATGTAACACCTTCGTGTAAGTCAACCAATGGTGAATAGTTCACGGAAACACCCCTCTATTGCCTGACAGTGAAAATCATTCTCATNTTATATAATATAAAGCTTGGCCCAATATGTCAAGATATTCACGTGGAAAAGACCTGCATTTTGCGGTCTATTCCAATNTATTACTGGGTAAATCTCTCCAAGCAAAGCAGTAATCTTAGAAGGAATAACAACACGTTAAAAGAATATGTACATTGTGAAAATACAAATTTACGATGCTGTTCTACTTTGGAGGTAATGCTAGTGCGAATCACTCAACATCCCGTTCTGGACGTTCAAGAGGGCAGGCAGGTCCCGTTTACCTTTGACGGACGGCCCCTCGTCGGCTTAGAAGGGGAAATGGTGTCATCGGCCCTGTTCGCCAATGGCATCCGAACTTTTTCGATTCATACTGTAGGTAATGCCCCCCAGGGCCTCTTTTGCGCCAATGGGCAATGTGCCCAGTGCACTGTGATTATTGACGGCTTGCCTGTAAAGAGCTGTATCACACCCCTTAGGGAAGGAATGGAGATCAAGACTCTTGTCCACCACCCCGAACTGCCCGCAGACGACGAGCCCCGTCCATCCTCTGTCCCCGAAGAACTTGCCTGCAACGTGCTCATTGTCGGTGCAGGGCCTTCAGGAATAACCAGCGCCATTGAACTGGCCGACCTCGGCTTTACGGTGATCTTGGCAGACGACAAAGATCACCTCGGAGGTAAACTGGTGCTGCAAACCCACAAATTCTTCGGCTCCATGGCAGATTGCTATGCCGGCACCAGNGGAACCGACATTGCCAAGATTCTCGAAGAAGAAGCGCGCAGCAGAGAGAATATTACAATTTTGACAAGTTCTACAGTTGTTGGCATTTTCAGTGATCGTAAAGCCGGCATCTATCAGGATCGGCTAGAGAAGTATGTCCACGTCTCCTTTGACGGTCTGATTATAGCCACAGGAGCAAGGGAACGTTCCTTGGTCTTTCCCGGCAACGATCTGCCCGGTGTCTTCGGCGCAGGCGCCTTCCAGACTCTGGTCAACCGAGACTTGGTGAAATCATCCGAACGTGTCCTGATTGTAGGCTGCGGCAATGTTGGCCTAATTGGAGCCTATCACGCCCTCCAGGCCGGCATTAATGTTGTAGGTCTGGTAGACATTGCCCCGGAGGTAACCGGCTACAAGGTTCATGCTGACAAAATTAAGCGGATGGGGGTACCCATCTACTTGAGTCACACCATCTTAGGCGTCCAGGGCGACGGCAAAGTGGAACGGGCTACAATCGCCCAAGTAGATGACAATTGGCATCCTTTAGTGGAAACTGCCAAGACCTTTGCGGTAGACACAGTATTAATTGCTGTTGGTTTAAGCTCCGCAGATGAGTTCTACCAAAGCGGCCTGGAAGGGGGCTTCCCCGTTTTGAAAACGGGTGATGCCGATGAAATTGCAGAAGCGTCTTCAGCCATGATCGGCGGCCGTATTATTGGCCGCAAAATGGCGGTGCTCCTCGGGAGCGATGTTACAATCCCCAAGGAGTGGCCCGAAAAGCAAGAGGTTCTCAAAAGCCCTCCCGGACAAACATTTGAGCGCTCCTTTGAAATGTTCGGCAAGGGCTGGAAGCCGATGATCCACTGTTACCAGGAAATACCCTGCAATCCCTGCACTACGGTCTGCCCCCAGGATTCGATCCATCTCAGTGGACGCACCGGAACCATTATGGATCTGCCCGAGTTTTCGGAGAAGTGTATCGGCTGCGGTTTTTGCGTGCTGATCTGTCCGGGGCTGGCTATCACCTTAACACGCAGATCCAAGGAAGAAGACCTAGCCGAGCTGGTTGTACCCCACGAGTTTAAGCATGACTATAAGCCAGGTGACAAGGTGCAGCTCAGGGATGTGGACGGCCTGGCTCTTGGGGAAGGAACTGTCAAGGCCGCACGGTATAACAAACAGCATCGAACCAGTCTGCTTACGTTAGTAGTCCCGGCTGAGCTCGCCACCAAGGCCGTTGGCATCCTCGTACAGGCGGAAGAGATAACCATACCTCTGCCCGAGACAGACCTCAGCTGCTTGCCTGACAACGCCGTTGTCTGCCGCTGTGAGCGTGTGACAGTTGGTGAGTTGAAAGAGTTCATTCAGGAAAATGAAGTTACAGATATTAACCAGCTCAAGCAAGTTCGACTCGCCATGGGAGCCTGCGGAGGCAAGACCTGCCTGGATCTTGTACCTAGGGTCATGATGGAGGTTGGTGTCAAGCGAGAAAATATTCAGGCTGCCACCCACCGTCCTTTGACGGTTGAGGTGCCCATGAAAGCCCTAGCTAACGAAGGGGGTGGACAAAAGTGAAAACTTACGATGCAGTAGTCATCGGTGCCGGCAGCGTAGGAGTTCCCCTCGCTTACCGCCTGGCGGTACGGGGTCTGAGTGTGGCGGTTGTGGAAATGCGTTCCTCGGTGGGGCAAGGGCAAAACAAAGCTGCTATCGGCGGTATTCGGGCCACCCACTCTGACCGGGCCAAAATCAAGATCGGCAAAGAGTCTTTAAATGTTGTCCGCAGATTGCTGCCGGAATACGGCCTGGATGTGGATTATATAGAAGGGGGCTATCTCTTCCCCGCCTACAGCGAACATGTTGCTGCGGGCCTGAAGAGCCTTTTACCGGTACAGAAAAAATTCGGCCTGAACATTGACTGGATCGAACCTGATGAGGTTAGGAAACGCTGCCCGGGCATTTTATCAGACGGACTCTTAGGTGGAACATTCTCCCCTGAGGATGGGCACCTGTCTTCCCTGAAAATGATTGGCGCTTTCTATCGCCTGGCCAGACAGGCCAAGGTGGACTTTCTTTTTAGTACTGAGGTTGTAGATATCGAAGTGGAAAATGGCAAAGTAAAGGCGGTTGTAACCGATCAGGGGAAAATCAGCTGCGGCTATGTGGTAAACGCCGCAGGAGGTTTTGGCAGAGATGTGTCCCTTATGGCAGGGGCGGATCTGCCAGTTTACCCTGACTCCCACGAAGCAGGTGTAACGGAGCCGGTTAAGCGTTTCTTCCTGCCTATGGTCGTAGACATAGCCCCGGATGAACAATCTGACAACTACTATTTCTACCAAAACGCAGAAAATCAAATTGTCTTTTGCATAACCCCCAGGCCAAAGCGGATGGGAAGAGACCGGCGCTCTACCTCGGAATTCCTGCCCATGGTGATTCTCCGCATGCTGCAGCTTTACCCCCGCCTGCGCAATATTAAAGTGCGCAGAGTGTGGCGGGGTCTTTATCCCATGACACCGGACGGGAAGCCGATTGTAGGCTTTGACCGGGATGTTGAAGGTTTCTTCCATGCTATCGGCATGTGCGGTCAAGGTCTGATGTTAGGGCCCGGCCTGGCCGACATGATTGCTCTGGCCATTGCCGAAGGGCAGGAAGATGAGGAAGTGTTTGCTGATCTTTCGCCCTACCGCGACTTTAGCGGTGAAGAGTTGCTTAAATAAAATCAAGATGAGGTGATCGAATGTCAAATGGTATCTTTAAAATGCCCGTTCCCGAAAACGAACCAATTCAAAACTACGGGCCGGGGAGCCCCGACAGGGCCAAACTGAAGGCTGCCCTTAAAGAACTGAGCAGCAAAGAAGTGGAGATCCCCGTTGTCATTAATGGTGAAGAAATTAGAACAGGGGACACCGGCAAATGTGTGATGCCCCATAACCACAGCCATATCTTGGGCATCTACCATAAGGCAGGGCGCAAAGAAGTGGAAGCCGCCATCGAGGGCGCCCTTAAGGTCCGCAAGGAATGGGCCGCTTTACCCTGGGAAGAACGTGCCGGCATCTTTATGAAGGCGGCTGAAATTCTTGCCCATGAAAAGCGCTATCTCCTCAACGCCGCCACTATGCTCGGCATAGGCAAGACTCCCATTCAGGCCGAAATTGATTCTGCCTGTGAGCTTATTGATTTTTGGCGTTTCAACGTCCATTATATGGAGGAGATCTACCGGCAGCAGCCCCGTTCTACTCCCCTGAGCTGGAATCGAGTCGAGCATCGGGGATTGGAGGGCTTTATCTTCGCAGTCACACCCTTTAACTTCGCAGCTATTGCCGGGAACCTGCCGACTGCCCCTGCCATGATGGGCAATGTTGTAGTCTGGAAACCTGCTTCTTCAGCAGTCTATCCCGCCTACTTCATCCTCAAGATCCTGGAAGAGGCTGGACTCCCACCTGGAGTAATCAATTTTGTACCCGGCTCAGGCGGAACTGTGGGCGATCCGGTAATGGCCCATCCTGCCCTGGCCGGCATTCACTTTACAGGCAGTACGCCCGTCTTCCAAGGGATGTGGAAAACGGTGGGGAACAATATCCAAAACTACCGAACCTACCCCCGTATCGTTGGCGAAACGGGCGGCAAGGACTTTGTCTTTGCCCACTCCAGTGCAGACATTGATGCTCTGAGCGTAGCCCTTGTCCGGGGCGCCTTTGAATATCAAGGACAAAAATGCTCCGCCGCATCCAGGGCCTATATTCCCCGGAGCATCTGGCCAGAAGTTAAAGATAAGATCGTTGCCATGACCAAAGAACTGAAAGTTGGCGATGTCTCGGATTTCACTAACTTTATGGGTGCGGTGATTGACCAAAGCGCCTTTAACAGCATCAAATCCTATATTGATTATGCAAAAGAATCAAGCGAAGCAGAAATTCTTGTGGGCGGCACCTATGATGACAGAGTAGGCTACTTTATCGATCCCACCATCGTTGAAACCACCAATCCCAAATTCAAACTGATGGAAGAAGAGATCTTCGGTCCAGTTCTGACCGTCTACGTTTACGCCGACGAAGACTTAGACGCAGCACTCGAACTTTGCAACACCACATCGCCCTATGGCCTCACAGGCTCCATTTTTGCCACCGATCGCAGAGTGATCGTGCATATGGCTGAAGCGTTAAATGAGGCAGCCGGCAACTTCTATGTAAACGACAAGCCCACCGGAGCAGTTGTCAGTCAGCAGCCCTTTGGCGGCGCCCGGGCTTCAGGAACCAATGACAAGGCAGGAAGCGCGATTAACCTGCAGAGATGGGTTTCCCAGCGGACAATTAAGGAAAACCTGCTGCCGCCGAGGGATTATCGCTATCCCCATCTAGAAGAGAAGTAAAAATTGCGCCTAAACGGCAAAATAGCGTTAGTACTCACAAGGAGTGCTAACGCTATTTTTGTTTTCCCTATTTCATCTCTTAAGCATTTCCCCGCTTCCGGGTGAATACGTCAAAGGCTACCGCCAGGATAAAGATGGCGCCCTTAACGACGTATTGGAAGGAAATATCCACACCAAGCAGGTTCATCCCATTAGTCAAAGACATGATTACCAGGGCACCAACAATGGTGTTCGTTACCCGGCCAACCCCGCCCCCGACAGAGACTCCTCCAATGTAACTGGAGGCAATGGCGTCAAGTTCAAATCCCAAACCGGCTGTGGGAGTTGCCGAAGCCAGGCGGGACGTGTAAAGCATGCCGCCGAGGGCTGCCATCAGGCCCATGGAAGCAAAGACCAGGAATGTTACCCGGTTGACCTTAATACCTGACAGTTCGGCCGCTTCAGCATTGCCGCCAATGGCGTAAATGTGCCGGCCAAAACGGGTCTTAGTGAGCATAAAGTTGTATATGAGAAGCACCACTGAAACTATAACCGCCGTCCAGGGTATACCCCTGTAGGTAGCCATGATCCAGGTGACCACCATAATCAGGATGGAAAGTGCCGCCTGTTTGATCACGAAGATGCTCATGGAGGTAGTTTCAAAATCATAGCGCTTTAAGCTTTGCCGATGTTTGACCTGGGAGTAAATCATGGCAAACACTAAGCCAATGCCCACAATTAAGGTGAGCAGATGGAAGTCTAGGTTCGCGCCCCAGGGCAGGTCAGGAATGTATCCATTGGAAAGCTGCAAAAAGGTCCTGTCCCTAACAATGATGGTTCCGGTCCCAGCCGTGACCATGGAGAGCAATCCCCTAAACATGAACATGCCCGCCAGCGTAGTTACAAAGGCCGGAACCTTAATCTTAGTTACCAGGAACCCTTGATACACGCCGACCAAGACTCCGCACAGCAGAACAACAGGTATCACTATCCACACATTCCACCCGTTCATAAGCAGAATAGCTGCTACCGCCCCTAAAAACCCTGCGACAAAGCCGATAGACAGGTCAATATGCTTAATGATTAAGATCAGAGTCATGCCAATGGCTAAGACCGCTACATAACCTGTCTGGTTGACAAGATTAATCAGGTTGCGGGAAGAAACAAACAGGCCATTGGTGGCAATCGAAAAGATAAGGAAGATAACCGCCAAGGCAATATACATAGCATAATCGCGAATGTTCTTGACGAGCAGCGATGCAACCTCAGCAGCGAGGCCTTCCTTCCCCTGTCTGGAAGTTGTCGTCTTTTCCGTTTTCATCACACTGCCTCCTCCACTGTTTTTGTAGCCATAGCCATCACTTTCTCCTCTGTTGCGTCTTCGGCGTCAATTTCTCCGGTGATGGTTCCCTCGGACATAATGTAGATGCGATCACTCATGCCTAACACTTCTAAGAGTTCACTAGAAATCATGATAATACTCATACCACGTGCTACGAGTTGATTCATCAGACTATAAATTTCAAATTTAGCACCTACATCAATGCCCCGAGTTGGCTCATCTAAGATGACCAGGCTGGGCTCGGAAAACAAGCTCTTAGCTAAAGACGTTTTCTGCTGGTTCCCTCCGGACAATGTTCCAGTCGGAGTTTGCACGCTGGGCGTACGAATGTCGAAGGATTCGCGATACTCATTGGCAACTGTAATTTCTTCATTTTCGTTAACCACCAGCTGGTGAACGAGCTTTTCTAAAGCAGAGACTGTTACGTTAAACTTCACATCCTGGATCAAAATCAGACCGTTACCCTTACGATCTTCCGTAACGTAGGACATTCCTGCGGAAATGGCATCAGCGGGATGCTTAAACTCCACACGCTTGCCGTTTAGATAAACTTCTCCACTGCGGATATCGTAGCCGGGCACATTGCCAAAGAGGCTCAAGGCCAGCTCGGTACGGCCAGCTCCCATCAGTCCGGCCAAACCTACAATCTCGCCCTTGCGAACATTTAAGTTCACATTGTGCAGGATTTCCCTGCCGCTGGCACGGTCCACCGCCGTCCAGTTCTTCACCTCAAAAGCTATGTCACCCACAGTAACTTCCCTGGCTGGGTAGATGTTTTCGATTTCACGGCCCACCATATGCTTAATGATCTCTTGTTCCTCAATCTTGTGCTCTTTTGCATCTAACGAGGTAACTACACACCCGTCCCGCAACACGGTGATGGTGTCTGCAATAGCTACGATCTCCTTGAGTTTATGGGAGATCATGATGCAAGTAACGCCCTGACTCTTTAGTTCTCTAAGCAGGTTTAAAAGATTTTCGCTGTCCTCTTCATTGAGGGCTGCTGTAGGTTCATCCAGAATCAGGAGGTCGACATCCTTCGAAAGTGCTTTGGCAATTTCCACCAGCTGCCTCTGACCCACCCCAAGCTCCTTGATCTTAGTACTGGGATCTACATTCAGTCCGACCCGCTTTAGCATCTTGGCAGCCCGCACCTTGGTTTCGTTCCAGTCAATCACCCGTCCATTGACAATTTCATTACCCATGAAAATGTTCTCATAGACAGGCAGCTCAGGGAATAGGGCCAGTTCCTGATAAATAATGGCAATACCCTGCCGCTCACTGTCTGAAATGTGGCGAAACTCCTGTACTTTCCCATTCAGCACAATTTCGCCCTCGTAAGAGCCGAAAGGATAAACGCCGGAGAGCACCTTCATTAAAGTGGACTTTCCAGCCCCGTTTTCACCGACCAGACAGTGAATTTCTCCCCGTTCCACTTCAAAAGTGACTCTGTCAAGTGCCTTCACACCGGGGAACTCCTTGGTGATGTTCCTCATTTCTAAAATGAGATCCTTAGCCATGATCAGCCCTCCTTTCTATACTTTGAGAAGGCCGGCCCGATACCGAGCCGGCCTTGATCGCTTTATCTTACTAGAGACCTACAAACTCGCTTGCATCGTAGTAGCCGGAGTCAATCAAGACTGACTTTACGTTGTCTTGGGTAACGATGACTACTGGTGTTTGTTTGGCAGGTACATCAACGGCCTGGTTGAAGTAGGCTGCATCAGTTTGAGGTGTCTTGCCTTCAAGAATTTCAATAGCCATGTTCATTGCATCTGCTGCCAGAGTTCTGGTATCTTTAAAGACGGTCATGCTTTGCTGTCCGTCGATGATGTACTGGACAGAAGCCTTTTCAGCGTCTTGACCGGTGATGTAGTAGTTGGTCACATGTACATCAGCTGCAAAGACGTCAGCGATAGAACGGGCAGTACCATCGTTAGGAGCAAGAACGAAAACTTCTCCCTTGTCTGCTTCGTCAGCAACTGTGAGGTGAGCTTCAGCTTTGGACTTAGCTACGTTGAAGTCCCAATCAGTGGTTACTTCACCAATGATGGCTGCTTGCTGCTCACGGCTCAGTTCCAGAGTGTCTTTGTAGTTTAGTGCTTGAGTGGAGTTCTTAATTACAAAAGTTCCATCGGCAATCAAGGGCTGCAGAACATTCCAAGCACCTTGGAAGAACAAGAAAGCGTTGTTGTCTGTCAAAGCGCCTGCATAGAGATAGAGCGGATTGCCCTTACCCTTGGCATTGGCAGCCAAGTATTCGCCCATGGCCTCACCAACGGAGACGCTGTCAAAAGTGACATAGTAGTCAAGGGCATCTGTATCGGTGATCAGACGGTCATAGGAGATAACGGTAATGCCTTCAGCTTTGGCGGTTTCCACTGCAATTGCTGCGGCAGCTGCGTCGTGGGCACAGATGATGATGACACGTGCGCCTCTGGCGATCAAAGTCTCGACATTGGTTCTCTCAGTTGCGGAAGAACCTTGGCTGAACAATACTTCTACGGAATAAGGTGTTTCTTTGATTACATCTTCAAAACGAGCTACGTCCTGGAGCCAGCGGGGTTCATCCTTCGTCGGTAAGACGATGCCTACATCCACTCTTTGAGCAAATGCGACGGAAAAACTTGTCAATAAAATGGAGAGAGTTACTGCCAACACAAGAATTCTCTTCATGATCTTGCCACCCTTCTTCTTTCTTGAATTTAACCGATTGACCGGTTTCACCTTCATTATAGGGTTAACTCAATCGTGAATCCATTTAATATATTTCCATTTGTTTTGATATTTTTCTTTATTTAAGTTCTCTGTTATCCTTTTATTGACAATTCCTCCCTGTACTCCGTTGGACTGCACCCCACTGTCCGCTTAAACCAAGAGCTGAAGTAATAGGCGTCGCTGAAACCGAGATAGTCTGCAATTTCATAGATGCGATTGTCTGTGCCTTTGAGAAGTTCCTTGGCCTTTTTCACTTTGAGACCGGTCACATAATCGGAAAAATGTTCCCCCGCGTACTCAAGGAAAAGTTTGCTGAGCTGGGAGGGACTCATGTTTACCCGAGCAGCCATGGTATTGAGAGTTACGCCGCTGCGATAATGTTCCTCCACATAGGCCTTCACACCATGGATGATCTGCTCCATACTTTGTCCCTGCCCGGATTCGATCAAATCATTGATGGCCAACAGGAAGTCCTCCACCCACTGCTTTAAATCGGAAAACTGGGTTTCAGCGTTGGCAGGCAAATGCTTACCCATAATACTAATGCCCTTTTCCATATCAAAACCCAGATCCCTGGTGGTGCTGAGCGTTGTGATAACAATATCATTGAGAATAATCAATAGGCGGTCCGCATCTTCCTGCGCTTCATCCATGGACTTTTGCAGCAGTCGGATCTCCTCTGAAAGCTCCTGCGAAGTCCCGGATTTGAGAATTTCGCCTAAGCGAAGCCTGATTGGAACCTGGGGCTGGCTCAAAAAGGACTCCGGATTGGCCAGCCAGCCAAACACCCTGCTAAAACGCTCCTCCAGGCTTTGTCTGGCCATTTTTTCCTGCTGTTCCGCCAGTTTGCGGCGTTCCCGCTCCGCTTCAAGCTTGGTCCTTGCTTTTTCAACTACCTCCAGTAGACGCTTGGTGCGAAAGGGTTTTAAAAGATAGTCCTCTACCCCTAAGCGAATTGAGGCCTGGGCCAGCTCGAATTCGGCATGACCAGAAATCACAATGATCTTTAGATCCGGGTTGATGGCTTTGGCTTCAGCCGTCAACTCCAGCCCGTCCATGCCAGGCATACGAATATCTGTTACGAGAATGTCAATGGGCTGAGAACGGATCATCTCCAACGCTTCTTCTCCGTCTGAGGCCACGAAGACAGTGTAACCGTGACCCTCCCAATCCACATTCTTCGTCACCTTTTCCCTTAGATACTTTTCATCTTCAGCAATCAGCAGATTACACATTAGGTTCCTCCCTGGTAGCTTTGATGCGCAGGATAGCAGCAGTGCCCCTGCCTAGTTCGCTCTGTAAAACCACGCCATACTCCTCACCAAACATAAGCTTGGCTCGCTTGTTCACATTACGCAGACCAAAGTACTCCCTTTCATGTTGTAAACTGCGCACCCCGCTCAGCACTTCGTTAATATCCTGGAGCTGATCTGGCTCAATGCCTGCACCATCATCCCGGATCTCAAAGACAATGTCCTCGCTGCTCTCTACCTGATAGCCGGAAATCTTGATCTTCCCTTGCCTATTCGCCTGTAAAATGCCATGGTAAATCGCATTTTCCACCAGGGGCTGCAAGAGCAGCCTGGGGATGTACTTATCCAGAATGCCTTGCTCAACGGCCACTTCGTATTGGTACTCCTTCCCATGGCGCAGCTGCTGAATGAACAGGTAGTTGCGTACATGCTCAACTTCGCTGGCGATGGGCACAATCTCCCTTCCCTTGCTCAAACTCAGGCGGAAAAAGTTGCCTAACGCCTCAATGAGGGAGCTGGCCTGTTCATTCTGGTTACTTTCCAGCTGCCCGATAATCAGATCTAGGGTGTTATAGATAAAATGCGGCTTGATCTGATTGTCCAGGCTTTCCATTTCCAGCTTGCGCAACAGCTTTTGCTCCCTGACATTCTCCTCCATGAGCTCCTGGATTCTGGCAATCATTTTGTTGAAACTATGACCCAGCATGGCAATTTCATCATTGCCCTGGGGAACAATCTGCACGGACAAGTCATGGTTGGCCGCCCGCTTGGTGAGATTCTGGAGCTCCTTAATGGGCCGGCTCAGGGCATGGGATAAATAGACGGCTAGAAGGATTACCCCAACCAAAATCAAAGCGATCACAACAAATGTGATACGCTGAATGGGGGCGACTTGGGCGCCGATTTCATCTGCATAGGCCACACTGACTACAGTCCAGCCAGTCACAGGCGAAAAGGCTGTAGCCAAAAAGAAACGCTCATGCTCATAGTCGGTAAACCCATCTGCAAAACCACCTGGCAGATCTGTGCGGTAAAAGCGGCTGGTATTCCCGATCCTGCCGGCATCGGGATGGTAGACAATTCGACCCGACTTATCCGCGACAAAAACATAACCCCGCGTTCCCAGTTTGATGTCGGTGATAATGGCTAGGCGATCCAGGTTTATGTCTGCGGTCATAAAGACTGCGGTTTCAGCCCCAGGCGATTCGTACGGTTTCACCATAGTGACCACAGTGCGGTTCAGAAAATTTTGGTGGGGTCCTAAGATGGCGATGCCCCTGGCCTGCAAGTTAGCTTGGAACTGCTGTCGAAATGAGGCGAAGTCCAGAACATACAACCCATAGTTGCTGAAACGATTGCCGTTGGAAAAGACAAGGGAAATCTCCTCCAATCCAGGCTTGACTGTATGCAGGTTGTTTAGATCTTCCCAGATCCTAAAGACATACTTGCGATTGTTAAAGTCATTACCATCGACTAATTTGATCAGTTGATCCATGTAAAAATCCTGTTCCCTGGTCAAAAGCATCTCCAAGTCAGAAAAGTAATCATCCAGATCCCTGCCCATACCGGTAACGACCTCATGGGCGTACTCAGTTACACTGGCAGTTAGGCTTCCATAATAGGTTTGGTAGGAAAAGACCGCCATAATGCCGAGGGGAATTAAGGCAATCACCAGAAAGGACAGGATCAGTTTGGTACGAATGGTATGAATTTCGGTTTTCTTGGCCAGCTTAGACCAAAACCGTTCGAAGCTTAACACCGCAATCCCCCTATTTCACCAGCCACGGCTTATGGATTTCCAGGAGCATGTCCAAGTTTGATTCATCGGCATGTTCCAGGCCTGTCTCTACAAACTCGGGAGGCACCTGGCCATAACGGATGTAATTGACGATAAGCTCCATACCCTGCGCACCCATGCCGGTCATGTCCTGACCGATCAAATACTGAATCAGGCCTTCTCTCTGCAAGAGCAGAGCATCATAGAACAGGTCGATGCCCACTGCAATGCCGCCTGCCTGGGCCCATTGGCGGAAATTAGGCAGGGCATCACTGGTTACGTAAAAGGGCCAGCCGCCGACAAAAAAGATCACATCAACCTCGGGATTCATCTTTAGGTAGTCTTCCAGGAGAATGATGGACTTTTCTACGGTATCATCGTTTTCTAAGATGCTGACCACATTGATCTTAAGATCATCAGCGGTAGCATCGAGAAAGCCCCGAATGCGCTCCTCTAAATTAAGCGCCTCCCGGAAGCCGGTCATAATCATCGTATCAAGTTCCTGCCCTTCCATCCCTTTATCTTTCAGGACGTTGACAAGGGCGGTGCCAATTTCGACTCCAGCTTTGTAGTTGTTGATACCGATGTGAAAAAGGCGGCCGCTGCCAGGGCTGTCTGCATCAAAGGTTGCCACTGCGATGCCATTGGCCATCGCTTTCTGGAACACCCTATGAATAGCCTCCTCGTCATTGACGCTGGCTACAATCCCGTCCACACCCCGGCGAATGAGGTTTTCGATCATTTCCACCTGAAGATCGCTGTCAAAATCAAAGGGGGCCACCCATTCCAGGGTCACTCCTAGTTCATAGGCCTTTTTCTGGGCTGCTTCAAAAGCGTCGAGGAAGATAGGGTTGCCTAACGAGCGCGGCAAAAAGGCGATGGTTAAGTCATCTTCATAGAAACCATCGGCTGCAGCAGGCACCGTTACGAGCAGCGATATTAAAGCTGCAAGCACCAATAGAAAAATCAACCGGCAGTTGGGCATAAATCCATCTCCTATCCTCTCTGTAACTTCGCCAAAAGCATGCATTCTCCTGCGTTCTCGCTCAATCGCCCTTCGTCCCCTGGCACATTAAAATAGCGTTAGAACTCAACACGTGAGTGCTAACGCTATCTTTGCACTATTTACCAGTCTTTTTCGGATCGTTTCCCCCTTAGACTTCCGAAATAAAGCGGTTTAGAATGTTTTCCAGAAGCTCC
>JGI24708J26588_10001720_pt1 | contig 17130 bp, 13 predicted proteins | sample BioPla1DNA2_FD_26588 | JGI IMG/M metagenome (IMG submission 26588) | reverse complement strand
TTCCTTTTTTATATAAAGTCAATATATTTTTTTAAATTTTATTTAGAATTTTATTTGAATTTTTATTTGGTTTTTTTCATATATGTACTTGCATTTTTTACCTTAATCTGATACATTCTACTTGTATCTTTATAGTCTTCTTAAAAGGCTATAAATTAATAAAATGGATAATTGCAATGCTTTCGCAATTACCTAAGTAAAGAAAAAGCGAGGTAGTATTATGAGCGAACACAAGCACACCGATGATTGCGGATGTGGCCATGATCATGAACATGATTTTATTACTTTATCCTTGGATGACGGTACAGATTTAGACTGCGTTGTTCTTGCAATTTTTACAGTTGAAGAGAAAGAATATATTGCACTTCAACCAATCGAGGGAGAAGAAGACGATAATGTATTCCTATATCGTTTCATTGATCATGAAGACGAACCTGAACTTCTCAACATTGAAGATGACGATGAGTTCGAAGCGGTTGCAGATGCCTTTGAGCAAATACTGGACAATTTAGAATTTGAAGAAATGCTAGATGAAGATACTGAAGAAGGTGAATAATCAAATAAGTAATTAAAATATATACTGCTCTGTTAGATACTACTGTATCCACAGAGCAGTTTTTATATCAATCTACATTTATTGAAAATGATAAGTAAAGCTACCTTTACCTCTTATTATCTTTCCTCTCCCCAGTGATCTCATCAATAAATCTTGAATGCTCCATCACCTTATTATACCTTTCCCTTGTACTCATAATATATAGATGATCTTTGGCTCTAGTCATCGCTACATAGAATAGACGACGTTCTTCTTCTATATCTGCAGCAAGTACTGCTTTTTTATGTGGCATAATTCCTTCATTAGCATCAACAATAAATACCACATTAAATTCTAACCCTTTGGAACTATGCATAGTGGCAATCGTAATACTGTCCGTATCTCTATCCTGACTTCTAGCAGCCTGACGCTTTAATTCCTCCCTGTATTCATCCATATATCCAAACCATTCATCATAATTTTTAAATGCTTTTGCATTGTCCTGGAGCTCATCAAGGATTTCTATTAATTCTTCCACATTTATCTTTCGATCATCCGCATATTCCTTTAAATAGTCCTCATAGCCGATACCTCTTCGGATATAGTTAATTGCAGCATAAGGGCGCATATCAGCTAAAAGAGCCAAGTCATACTCCAATTGATCCAAACGCTCTAACATCCAATTCTTATCTTCATAATAATCTTTAACAGCCTCCAAATTCACTTCAGTAGTATCAAAGCAATCCCTGCTAATATAGCGTTTCGGCCGATTTATAATGCGAAGATAAAGACCGCGCTCATTACTTCCCATTGCTATTTTGATATAGGAAATCAAGTCAACCGCAACCCAGTGTTCGTAAATATTGGGAAGACTATCCCGCATACGGAAAGGAATATTATATTCCATCAGTTTATGAAGTAATGCCCCAGATCCCATATTCGTACGGACNAATATAGCCATTTGTGAAAACTTCATTCCTTTCTTATGGAGGGAGAGAATCTCTTCCGCTATCATTTGATTTTCCTCTCCTAAGGCTTTGAAATCCCGGATAGTAATCTCACCGCCTGCACCACGAACAGAACTCACTTCCTTAGGAAAACGTTTCTGATTATGCCTTATTAGTTTATTGGCTGCATCTACAATGTTGCTGGTAGATCGATAATTTTTATCCAGTACTATTTTCTTACTTTGCGGATAATCCTCCGGAAATTTTAACATAATCTCTGGCTTTGCTCCTCTGAAGCGGTAGATAGACTGATCATCATCCCCAACAATGAATAAGTTATTATAAGGCTGNGCCAGCATCTGAATAATCTCATATTGTATTTTATTGATATCTTGAAATTCATCAATCAATATGTATTGAAATTTGTTCTGCCAAAGTTTTCTTATATCAGGACGTTCTTTCAACAATTGATGGCAGTAGACAAGCATATCATCGAAATCAATTAAATTCGCCTTTCTTAACTTATTATTATACTCCGTATAAACCTTGCGGAACACTTCATCTGAGCAATTGATCGAGTAGTAATTTGTTATATCAATTCTACTTCCTTTTACAAGGCTGATTTCCGATAGTAGATCATTTACCAAATCTTTTTCATCCTCATTATCTATTCTTAAATGATGGATAATCTCCTTAATAATCTGAATTCTGACTTCCTCTCTGGCAATGTTATTGCCATTAAAACGGTAAGCATATTTTAAGATTGTAAAAAATATAGCATGAAAAGTTCCAAAGCTTACACCCGTCCGAGAAATTCCCATTCGATTAAGAAACCGGTATTTCATTTCTCCTGCTGCTGCTTTCGTAAAGGTTATAACAAGTATTCGATTCTCTGGTATATTGTGTTTTTCTATTAAATACCTAGTACGTTCTGTAATGACGAAGGTCTTACCAGAGCCAGGTCCTGCCAATACCATCATGGGTCCATCCTTATGCTGGACTGCTTGCTGCTGTGCCTGATTCATTTGCATATCGGTCTCTCCTTACTATAGCTATTTGTAAAAAGGCAGATTCTATCCTTTTTCATATAATATTTTCAATATTTTGTTTCATGTATTTGGGAAAATCCAAATAGATATAAATTGGAACATAGGAAACGGTTTATAATTCCTATGTAGTGAATTGTGAATTAAATAATTCTATTAGAAGTGAGTGGATCTGTTTTTATTTATTTATAAAATTACTCGTAATAATTTAAACGAAGCGAGTAATCTCTGCATACGATTACCCACTTCATTTGTAATAATCCAATCTAATTTATTGCATTTATAAACCTTTAGCTTAACTTTTCAATTGCAATACGGATACGGCGTAGGCTCTCTTCCTTACCAAGGATACTCATAATTTCATAAGCCCCACCTGGTGTTGACTGCTTACCAGATACTGCTGTTCTAACTGGCCATAATCCTTGTCCGTTTTTTATACCTTTTTCCTGAATATATGACTTGATTGTTTTTTCGATACTCTCTTCAGAATAATCCTCAAGTGCTTCAAACACCGGTAAAAGATCCTTTAAAACAACCAAAGAATTCTCTGCGTTCGTTTTCATTTTCTTGTGTGTATACATTGCAATATCATAATCTGGAAGTTCTTCAAAGAAGTCAATCTTATCTTTAATATCAAGGAAGGTTTCAATTCTTGTTTTAACTAAGTTTGAAATTCTTCTTAAATCTAAGTCCTTTGTAATAACTTCCTTAATATATGGAAGTGCTAAGTTGTAGAACTTTTCTTCATCCATCTTTTTAAGATATTCCCCATTCATCCAACGAAGTTTCACCATATCGAATACTGCAGGGGATTTATTAATATGGTTGTAATCAAATACTTCAATTAATTCCTCTAAAGACATAATCTCACGATTATCTGGTGAACTCCAACCAAGTAGTGCTACAAAGTTAACAATAGCTTCTGCTAAAAATCCTTGTTCCAATAAATCCTCAAAAGATGAATGACCACTACGTTTACTTAACTTTTTATGTTCTTCATTTGTAATAAGAGGAAGATGAATATATATCGGCTCTTCCCAACCAAATGCCTCATAAAGTCTTGTATATTTAGGGGTAGAGGAAAGGTATTCATTTCCCCTAACTACATGTGTGATTTTCATTAAATGATCATCAACAACATTAGCAAAGTTATAGGTAGGGTAACCATCGGATTTTATTAGAACCATATCATCCAATTCTTCATTATCAACAGTAATTTCACCAAAGATAACATCATGGAAAGTTGTTGTCCCTTCAGTAGGTGCATTCTGACGAATCACATAAGGTATCCCAGCTTTAAGCTTCTCCTCAATCTCTTCCTTAGATAGATGAAGACAATGCTTGTCATACTTTGTAATTTCTTTCACTTCTCCATCTTCGTCAATATCTGAGTTGCCTACTTTTGTTTTAAGGCTTTCCAAACGTTCCTTGGTGCAGAAGCAGTAATAAGCTGCACCTTTTTCAATGAGCTTCTTTGCATACTCTATATAAATACCTTGTGCTTGACGTTCACTTTGAACATAAGGTCCATATCCAGCATCTTTATCAGGACCCTCATCATGAATTAATCCGGTTCCCTCCATTGTACGATAGATAATATCAAGCGCGCCTTCCTCATAACGTTCCTGATCGGTATCTTCTATTCTTAAAATAAAGGTACCACCTTCATGTTTTGCAATCAAATACTCATATAGTGCAGTTCTAAGATTCCCTACATGCATTTTTCCCGTTGGGCTTGGGGCAAACCTAGTTCTTATCTTACTCATTTCCTTCTTCCTCTCATACATTTATCTTCGTATAAAACTTATCTAATATATAAATAAAAGAATTTAAAATTATTAATAAATTCATCAATATCCAACAATCCATTAAATATACTTCACAATAGCAATATACTTATAAACTCAAACCTAATGTTCCTCTCATAAATTGCTGAAAAATGGGAGTATTCATAATCCTGATTACAGTAATAACTGTTATTATGAAATATACAAGTAGGAAAATTAATGTTGCTCTTGACCAATTTTTCTTGGTCGTTGGTGTATTATTAGCAAATGCCCAAACAAATAGCAGAACCAGTGGAATAATCCATCCGACCATTGGTATAAACAGTGGTATGAATAGAAGCGCATATACGCCCAACCATTGCACAAATGTAACTGGTTTTTCTGTTTCTTGTGCGATACTATGTCCTCCCTGTTGCTCCGCATGCTGACCAGCTTCATCATTTTGCGAGACCACAAAATCAGGCATTACTCTATTTTCACGGAAGGAACTCCCGCAATATTCACAAAAATTCGCTCCTTCATTCTGCGTTTGTCTTCCACATGTATTACAAATCATTGGATTTCACCTCTTTTGCATTTGTTTTTACATTATACCACAACTTGTTCAAAAATCAAATCTAGATATGAATTGATTTGCTCTTACACTCCTTTGAAATTGCATAGAAAAGGGAATAATATCGTAAGTATAAATCACCATATTACTCCCTAAAATGTTCATTATTTTCTTACTATCTATACAGTCATTTCATTGCATTCAAGTAATATCCCTAGCCTTCGGTTTTCATTGCTTCTATCGCACTAATTTTGGTAGCTCTTCTTGCAGGAAAGTATCCGGACAGAAGACCTACTGCTATAGAAACACCAAGTGCTAATATTGGCAAATGAATTGGTACAATGGAGAATGATGTATTCTCCATATCATACATCCAATTACCTGACATTAACGCACCAAAGAGTGGCTGACCAAATTTATTGATAAGCCAAGATGCAAGATATCCAAATATAACACCGATAATTCCACCAAGCAATCCAATCAATGCAGCTTCAAAAAGAAATAACTTACGGATATCACGGATAACACATCCTAAGACTTTCATAATACCGATTTCTTTTGTTCGCTCATATATGGACATAACCATGGTGTTTGCAATACTGATTGCAGATACAATCATTGCTACTGCACCCAAAGCTCCAAGAACCATTTGCAATGTCTCAGAGGCTTGCTGTAGGGGTTCTAAGAACTGCATCTGGCTATAAGATTGGTAACCCAATGCTGCTATTTCATCCTGAACCTTAGTAACATTATCAATATTATCCACATTTAACTTGATCTGCTGATACTCATCCAAGACTTTAATGGCTTTCTTTCGATCCTCCAGATTAAGGGTATTGCAATATTCCATATAGATCTTCTTGAAATAATTTATGTCCATATAGGTATTGTAATCGAACTCACCATTGGTCTGCTCCATTTTTGCAATATTCTTTAATGGAAGGCTAAATTCTTTCTTTCGCTCATTGGTAGGATACCCTTGAAACTTAAGTACAATTTTATCCTTTAGCAAATCGATTTCTTTAGTATTATGCCCCCTACCTCTTGCTGTTGTATCATAGAATTCGTAGGGAGTATTAAATCCAAAAATTATCGCTGTTGGATCCTGAGCCGTAGGATACTCTCCCATTGTTAATTCTGGAAATTCGAAGTCATNAAAAGTCTCCATATCCATTGCNGTAATGTGNGCCCATCCTTGATACTTCCCAGATTGTANNGTAGTACCAACTTGTATCACTGGGCTCACTGTCCGGACATGTTCAATCTGCCTGATTTGTTCAACCAGTCTTTCGTCCAGCTTTTGCTGCTTACTATCAATCCAGTTACCATCCTCATCGTAGATATCTCCATAGGTATTAACGGTTATTGTAGTTAAACCTCCCTGTTGCATAACCTGCGTTTCAAAGTTGTTCTCCATTCCATAGCCTATGGAACGCATGATAATGATTGACAAGGATCCTATTACTACACCAAGCACCGTTAGAATCGTTCTGGCTTTACGACGGGATAAGCTTTTTAGTCCCATGACTAAAATATCCCTAATCCTCATAAAGATCAATTCCTTTTTTGATTTTTCTCCTTGCTAAGAAAGCGCCTAATCCCACACTCACAATTAAGACTAATCCAGAGATACCTATTACAAATGGCCATGAGGATAGCAATGGATCCTTCGCCTCTGCCATTCCCATTTCCATTCCAGGATCAACATATATCCCTTCATCAAAAATCATTTCACCTTCTACTGTTCCAATATCTACAGTTGCTGCCACACTCGCTATTTCAAATATCCTAGCTTCATCAACTTTATTCATGATGCTCCTCCATTCTTACCTCGAATTCAAGTTCGCAGTTTATATTTCTTCAAATTCATTTCTGCGAAGTTTTTGCTTATATACGCTGATGATTACTTTTCTGGAAACCGGTACAAAAATTATAAATATAGCTACTAATATCACTATAAATAACCACATAGGTACGATTTCCTTCTTCACCTCTGGAACCATTGGGTTAAACACATCCTCAAAACCAGGATCCATTCCCATACCTGGATCCATCATTTGAGAACCACTAATCATAGCCTCAAAATCTTTGCTATATTCAATTTCATCCCCATTACTATCTTCAAATGTAATCTTTACTAGCCCTTTCGCCATACCTTCTATGTTCGGGATAACCTCAAACTCCACATAGGTTGCACTACCTTCTGGTACATTTCCAATAAAGTACATATTTCCATCTGACTTTACGAAATCACCTTCCACTGTTGCGATTACATTATTTAATGGGGATTTACCCATATTATAGAATTCAAAGGCTAAGGTAGCAGGAGATCCTACGCTTATACTACCATCCCATGAATCCCAAGAATATACATTAATATAATCAACTACAGGACGTGAATTCTCTACCGCCTGTAGGCTTAACTCGATTTCCTCTGTTTCGCCAACCTCGCCGGTAGCAGGATTTGCTTTGATACCATCGTACTCATATTCCACTGTTAATTTTAGGGGATATGCTTTAGTCTTAGTATCAGCTTTTACTTTCATTTCCAATGTACTCTGNACCGTCTCACCAGGGTTAATTTTACTAATGAAAAAACTATTACTTCCCTGNGTTGGACTAAATATATTCTCTGCTTGAGAAACAGTTACAGTTATATTTTTCGCTGCAATAGAGGAATGAGTATTGTATAAGTCAAAGGTAAAGTTAAAAGTAGAACCTGCACGAAGTTCTTCAACATCCGTGGTATATTTACTAACAATTAACTTGGGTTTGGAAACTTTAGATTCCTCATCTTCTTCCTCTTCCACTATAACATCTGCATACAGACTTGCTTTTGTACTATATTCAGTTCCTGCCTCATCAACATAGCTTATACCAAGAGTAAGTGTTTTTAGACCTCCTGTAGCCTGTTTTGATACTGTTAGAGGTATGATTACCTGGCGACTATTTTCCGGCTTAATGCTACCTACCCAGATATCCTCAGTATAGTAGTCCTTAATTAATCCCTCTGTGCCAAAGCCATCACTGGCTGTTTCGTCAATTTTAACCCGGATATCTTTAGCCAAGGTCTCCCCATAATTTTTTATATCTGCAATCAAAGAAACCTTGTTACCACGCTCTAATATTCCTTCAAAGGTTATGCCTTCAACCACTATACTCGGCGCATTGTCTTTCTTTTTTACATCAATAAAGATATCATGAGTATTGGTATCTGATTCACCATCAACATTCTTAAAGTCCACATTTAAGGTAACAGTCTTCAAGCCTTCCTCTGCCGTGGGTAGAATTTGAATTGGAAGGGACATATATCGATCCATTCCTGCTGCAAGGTCCCCTACTTTAACCTTTGGCGTATCGTATAATGGAGTAATCCCAGTTTCTCCATAGTCAAAACTGATATATGTATTTAATGCGGTGACTTCCCCTTCATTACGAATTTTAAATAGCATCAATGTGTCTTCGCCAACCATTGCGTTTCTTACACTAACATCACTTAGTGAAATCTGCGCAGGAGCTAACTCTTTTGTAATAGAGAAATCAAGATCTAATGATAATGTATAGGATCTTTGTGCATATGCTGTAACATTAATCGTTACCGGATAATTACCAATAGTGGCCGTTTCCTTTACTGTAAGATCAAATTCCACATAAGTCGTACCGTAGTTTGAGACTCCATAAACAGGTATACCATTCCCTTTTTGTGAAAGTATAACGTTGGAAACAGTGAACGGTGCATCTCCAACATCGATGGAAGCGTGGGCACTATCCATATAATAGTTAATTGCCTTAATCGGTATCAGCATATGTCTTGTTGCCCCCGGTTTTAAAACCAAAGCATCTTTCTCTAACATTTCACTAATGATAATGGCATCCGCTTGACCATGCGTATCATCAGCTTTTACGATTTCGCTTTGAATTACAAAGCTTGTTAAAACGAATAAAACTGCAAAAACAGTAATTAGCAATTTATTTGGCTTTTTCTTCATATCAAATACCCCAGCTTTCTATTCCTAATTTTTAATAATTTTCTATTTATCAACCAGTAACTGGTTGTTCCTTAAAAATTGTACCTCTTGACTGATCATTATAAACTACATCACCAGCTATTTCTTCCAGCAAATCTTCCTCTTGGTTTTCATCCTTTATTTCGCTCTTTATTTCAATCTTTTCTACTTTACCGTCGAAAATATGGATGATCTTATCCGCATATTCTGCCAATCTTCGATCATGGGTTACCATAACTATCGTTTGATTATTCTTTCTTGCCATATCCACAATTAGATCCATTACTTCCTTAGAAGTCTTTGAATCAAGGTTCCCCGTCGGCTCATCTGCAAATACAATCTCTGGATTTGCAACAAATGCTCTAGCAATTCCAACCCTTTGCTGCTGACCACCACTCATTTCCTTTGGTTTGTGTTTCAATCTGGAACCAAGCCCAACTTTGGTCAGCATATCACTTGCCATCTTCCTCCTAACCTTCGGCTTCATATGTTTAAATGTGAGAGGAAGTTCCACATTTTCCAAAGCTGTCATAGAATTCAAGAGATTGTATGATTGAAAAACAAAGCCAAGATTATTCTGTCTAAATATTGCCAGACCCTTTTCGCTCATCTTCCTAATGTTTTTTCCTTTGATAATTACCTGTCCTGCAGTGAGCTTTTCAATACCTGCCATAAGATTTAGCAAAGTAGATTTACCAGAACCAGATGCGCCATATAAGCAACAAAATTCTCCCTTTTTAATCTTAAAGCTAACATTATTCACCGCATAGATACGTTCCGTACCCATTCTATATATTTTCTTGGCATTTTTTACTTCAATAACGGTTTCTGCTTTATCGTTCATAACCACACCTTCCTGTTTGATACTACAACAGTATCTAATCATTATAATGCTACATAATAAATCTTAACAAATCCCTAATATTTCCTTAATTTTATCTTACAATTTATCATTTACATTAGGTAATCCATTATTTTATCTTTTCTTGTTCTTTCAATATTTCCCCTCTTTGCGCTTTCTTCCTTTCTACTTTAGTATCGATATAACGAACAAATACCAGCTTAATATAGGCACCAATTGGCACGGCTAGAAGCATACCTAAAAATCCCCCAATTGCACTGCCAAAAATCAGTGAAATAATTATAATCAGGGGATGTATTTTAATGGAGCGACTAAGAAGCTTTGGTCCAATAAAATTTCCATCGATAGTCTGAACTATCACCAAAGCAATCATCGCAATTGCAAGTGTTTTCATATCCCCATTGATTAGACAAACGAAAATGGTACTTACATAGGCTACAATTGGCCCGAAATAGGGTATCAAATTTCCTATTCCAGCAAAAATACCGATCACGTAAGCAAATTTCACACCGATAATTGATAATACCGCGCTAATTGCCATCATCATAAAGAATGCATCTGCAAGTTGCCCCCGAATATAACCAGAAAACACCTCGTCCAGGTCCTGAACCATTTGAGTAATTTTCTTATTCTTACGATCACTGAACAAGGCATAATTGACTTTCTTTATATAGTTAATTATCATTCTTCCATCGATTAAAAAATAAAAGCCAATCAAGAGGCTGAATAAAGTCGTTGTAAGATAGCCTGAAATATTGGTAATCGATGTTAAACTTGATATGATAAAATTCTTTACTATATCAAGGATAAAGGTAATAGCATTGGTCACATAATGTTCGAACTCTTGCGATTGAATATCTAATTCCGCTAAGTGGTCAAGAATGGTATAATAAAATGCATTCAAGCTATTAGTTAACTCATTAGCCAAGCGAACAATATCATCTAGGTTAGCCAATCGCATTTGATCCGTTACACTATAAACAAGGATAGAAATCAATCCAATGAATGCAATAAATAATAGGATAACTGAAGTAGTAGCAGCCCAAGTTCTTGGAGCATATAATTTCCGAAAGAGTTTCTTGGGCTTTATTTTTCGATATCTTTTTTCAAAAAAATTAACCACGGGATCCAAAAGATAGGCAAAGACGAAACCAAAGGTGATTGGTTTAATTACTCTAAAGAGCCAGTTCACCTTTTCCATAATTAATTTTACTATTGTTGGAGCATTCTTAGCAATCAAGCTAAGGGAGTATATAATAACTGCTGTTATAATAACATACAGGGATATCTGCATGTATTTTCGATTGAATTTATCCGTCCATTTCATTATTAGGTAGATATTCTCCTTTCGCCGTACTCTAAGTATTGAATGATACAATCCACAGCATTGTTTAAACCGACATAATCACTCCGTATTGATAAATGATAATTTTCAGCTTTTCCCCATTTACCAGAAGCGTGATAGTTATAATAATTTGCCCTACGTTTATCCGCTTTTAGTATCTCCTCTTCTGCTTTATTTGCTGGCAAATGATACATCTGTATTGCACGATTTTTCCTGTACTTTATATCTGCCCATATAAATACATGAACCACATTATCCATATCCTTAAGAACATAATCCGCACAACGTCCAACGATAACGCATGGACCTTCTTTAGCAACATTTCTTATGACCTCAGATTGGGCAAGGTAGATCTGATCATCCAAGGATAAATGTGTAAATCCAATATCGTGATTGCCGTAAGCATTCATTCCCATCGCAATGGAGTACAACAGACTACTAGTGGCTTTATTTTCAGCATTTGCAAATGCTGCCTCAGCAAAGCCGCTCTCTTTCGCCGCTAATGATATCAAATTGTTATCGTAAAAGGGAATTCCTAATTTCTCTGCAAGTTTTGCACCAATTTCTCGGCCACCGCTTCCATATTGCCTGCTGATTGTAATAATACTTCTCATAAAATCACTCCATATTTCTTGTCTATGTAAGGAAGAAATTTTTATCATGTACATTATACCATATATTGCTAAAGCGGTGAAGTAAATTCTAGCTCTTAGAAACATTAATATTTGATGCAATTGCCTTAACACTTAATTTTCTATTCCTATATTAATGGCGGATATTTTCATATCCGCCATGTCATGCAACAATTTCTATTTTTCTATATTTAGAGCAATAATCGTAGTTTTAGATATAGTTTCTTGCCTAAGGAAGCATTTTCATAGGTGGTCTTAAATAACTTATCATAGAAATTTATTACTTTCTTTAATTCCTTATTACTGATAATATGTCTACCAAATCGAGCTTTCTGTATGATTTCTATACAGGTCTCAAATTCTTCCTCTCTTAGATAAGGGTAATTTGTCTTAACAAAGTCAATATGATCTTCTAGCCGCTCTCTCCCTTTTAAAAAACCTTTGGTTGAGGATATGACTTTTTCAATCTCTTTATAAATAAACAAGGCCTTTTGATTGCGATTGCTTTTACGAATTTGGCTTTTCTTCACTATAAAAGGGATGATGATTCCGGTGATGATAGACGCCAATACAACTCCAATCACCACAATAAATATCCAAATGGTATTATTCTTGTCACTATCTTTAACTCCAGCCCTATCCTTCTCCCCAACCTTATCCTGTCTAGGAGTAATTGTCGGTTTGGCAATTTCTTCTTCGTCATTTTCCTCTTGCTTGGTGGGAGTCGGTGTAGGCGCTTCCGGCGTAATTATAGGTGCAATCTCTTCCTCATACTGATTCATTTCATCTCCAATCAGCGCCATCCCCTCTACCATATCATCGGTATATTCTATCGCAGAACCCGGTGTGAATTCCACCGGTATCCAACCGCAATTATCAATATAAACCTCTACCCAGGAATGGGCATTATAATCTCTTACAGATAACTCCAGCTGTCTTACACTATAGAAATAATCTGCACTATTTGAATACTCGGTAATCATTTGATCTTCTAGATAATCAGCTTGTACAATCTCGTCCCTGCCAACGGCATACCCTTCTACATATCTTGCCGGAATTCCCATCGCACGCAACATTAGTGTTGCTGCTGAAGCATAATGGGCACAGTATCCCACTTGGTTCTCATAAAGGAAATACTCTACGAAATCTTTATCCTTTGGAAGCTTACCTGGAGAAAGAGAATATTGCGTGTTATCGTTTAAATAATTTTTAGTATACATAATTTTTTCTGAAATACTTTTGAATTCCTTATCAGACTTTTCTAATGAAAACTCTTCCTTTAACCGAATAAGACCATCTTCCGGTAGTAGGGTATACAAATCATAGACATATTTTCGATATTCTTTCTCATATTGGCTATATTCAATCAACTTTTCAGGTAAGTGAGCATCAAAGAATGTAGAGCTTTGATCGCCAATGCTTATATCAAAATAGTAGTCTAATTCATATTGATTACTCTTAACGGTTGGAACCACATACAAATCCTGCTTATACGCTATCTTGTCCAAGGTGTCGTATTTTGTAAAATAAGGTAGATATAGGTGGTTCTTGTTGGCATCTGCATAGGTAATTTTAATAGTCCCTTTTAAAAACTGATACTCTTCCCCCGATCCACCATTGGATTTAGTAGTAGCAATCTGCTCCAATAGCATACTAACCTGATTCATAGGTGAGAACTTTTCTAATGGAATAATTTCTTGCAAGGTCTCATACTTTTTTGCTATCTCTTTGTCGCCTTCCTCCCAACTATCCCCTGTATAGACACTACCTACATATCCCTTTAGATAGAGCCCTTCATAAGCGGAAGGAAGCGGTAGCCTTATCCGAAGATGCTCGGAATCAGTAAAGCTTACTTGATCCACTCTACCGAGTTGACCTTCACTTAACCCCCCTGGTGCCACTTTCTTATTTGAAATTTTAAGCTTATCTAGGGAAGCTGTAACATCTTCTATGGATAAATTAAAAAGAAAATCTTGAATTTTATACTTGGCTATTTTTACTTCATTCCTATTGTCATAATCTGTCGGTGAAACCAATAACTTCATTATGAAAAATAGAAGTAAGCAAATTCCACAAAGTATGGTTGCTACTTTCATTCCAATCTTTGTATGCAACTGAGCCTGTGGTGAATCCTTACCATGTTTCCTTGTCCCATTCGTTTTTAATAGGAAAATGACTACCAATATAGTTGTAATAAGATAGATTTCTGAGGGTATTATTCCCACCGAAAAGCTAGCGATTATTGGCATTGTCAAAACTATAAAAGTAATTTTCGTAATTCTTTTACTAACGATTGTAGCTGCAAGTAGCGCTGCAAGAGGAATTACCAATAATATTAGGAATAATGTGATATCCCTTTCTGCAGTAGTATAATCTGCTTTATAATAAAGAAGTTGAATTTCATAATAATCGTTAATTTGATTAATCGCGAGATTCTCTAGGATATAGAATGCATTTTGCAATTTGGGCAGCCTACTATAACCAAATAGCCCATAGAAAAGAATTATAAAAAAAGCTTTTACCAGTCCATAGGAAGGAAAGAGAAAAATAAAATAAAAAACAATACTCGATATTACCATTGCTATATTAAGGTGAAAATAAGACACATGAATAGAAAAGCTCTCTATAAAAATAGATAGAAAACTCCAAGTTCCAAAAATTATAGCCAACAATTGAATTATTCTTAAATAAGTGGGAATACCTAAACTCTCATCACTACCATATTGCTCTGTACCGATTGCGATACCATCCTTTATTCCGCTACTCATATTTCGTCACCGTTTTCTAATTAATCTAAACAATAGTATAGGCATTATGCATACCTCTTCATTTCACAGCACTAGCTACTTAGTATTAAATTCTGTATATCCGATTGTAGGTTATGGATATTAACAAAGGACAGATCGATTCCTAATGCAGTAATTCCTTTGCTATAATCATCCTTTTTCCCCGTTATTTTCTCAATCCCATCATGAATAAGTATAATCCTTTTATCTGCAGCAGGTAACAGGGATAGAGAATCGATCTTTTCATCTTGTATCCCTCCTGTTATATACAATAAATCAGTATATTTTTCCGTCGGATATTGTGCAAGAAAAGTAGTTAGTGTATTCGAATGATTTGAACATGTGAAGGTTTCTAATAAACCATTTACCACTTCATAAAATTCTTTCTCTGTCGTAATCCGAACTCTTCGACAGATGCCTAGGTTTTTATCAAACCAAGCAAAGTAATGATATTGACTTTTTATAAGTAAGGAATAGGATACCGACATGGCACATTCTAGCAAGGAATCAAGGAAAGCTAATATGTCCTTTTTATTTGAATTATCTAGATCAAGGTAAATCAATACTGAACAATTAATTGGATCGCTAAATTCCTTTATCATAAGTTTATTTTGCTTGCTACTAAGCTTCCAATGAATACGTTGAAGTCTATCCCCTTCTCGGTATTCTCGTATTGAGAACACCTCAGAGGAATCATCTCCACTCTTGGTTTGGGAATAATGTTCGCTTTCTACGTATTGTCTGCTCTGATTGGAAATGAAGTCATCCTCTATTTCATAAAAATTGGGTAATACAGCAACTTTAATTATATCTTCGTATTTCTTTTTTAATGAAAAAAGCTTCAAATAATCATAACAGCGTATTCCGCGAAGAGATATATTCAGTTTCCCTGTATAATCGGATTGTATATTGCATGATACATGGAGTGAGCTTCTCCCGTCAATGGTAACCATTAACTCTTTTTTATGCCATTTTACAGAACATGTATTTTGGTAGACCAAATAAACTTTTAGACCATATATGGGAAATATCGTAGGATTATTGAGCTGAAGCGAGACCGGTATTCTTTCTCCCTTCGAAACTACATGCACAGGGCAGTATAGTTCTGCACTTATCATTCCGTAGCAGATACTAAGTAAGGCAAATAGAACCATTGGAAGAATTAGTACCGTGATAAATATAATTCCCATAACATATTCATTGTATAGAATTGATATAAGGCCTACAAAGACAATAAGAAAAAGATATCGTATTTTATTCATGAACATAGAACTACCGAACCTTTCTATTAATCATAGCTGCTTATTATAATTTGCATTTCTTTATTAAAGAAAGCTTAAACGTGGGTTCGACTTTGAAATAATTCTAGGTGGTCTTACAATACGCAAGATGTCCTCTAGAATGTTGTCCACAGTAATATTATTCACTCTTGCTTTCGGCTTTAGGATAATTCTATGGGATGCTATATCCTTAAAAACATGCTGTACATCTGCAGGAATTACATAATCCCGTTTACCAAGGAATGCCGTCGCCTTTACCATATTCATAAGCGCTAATGATCCTCTAGGGCTAACCCCCAGTTCAATCAAGGGATTCACTCTCGTCTGTTCAACTAATAGCGTTATATATTCGTAAATGGAATCATGCACAAACACATTCTCCACCATACTCTGCATTTTTATAATATCCTCTTTGCAGGCAACCCTTACTACCTGGTCCAAAGGATTAGTATTCTGCCTTTGTTTTAACATATCAATTTCGCTCTTTAAGTCAGGATATCCTATGGTTAACCTAACCATAAATCGGTCTAACTGTGATTCTGGAAGCATCTGAGTACCAACTGAACCAATAGGATTCTGAGTAGCGATTACAACGAAGGGCTTGGGCACCTCTCTTGTTACGCTATCTACAGTTACTTTGCCTTCTTCCATAACCTCTAGTAAGGCCGATTGTGTCTTAGATGAAGTACGATTAATCTCATCTGCAAGAAAAAGGTTACAGATAATTGGACCCGCTTTGTACTGATAGCTCTCTCCGTCCTGACTTAACAAATGAAAACCAACCACATCGGTGGGGAGAACATCCGGTGTAAATTGTAAACGATTGTATTCCAATGCCATTGCCTTAGAAAAGGCCAAAGCCATTGTTGTTTTTCCTACACCCGGGATATCTTCTAAGAGAATATGGCCTTTCGCTAAAATCGCGGATAGGACTTTACTTACTATAATTCTTTTACCAATTACCGCCTTATTTACTTCATCCATTATTTGCATTGCCTTATCATAATATATTTCCATTGTAGCTACCGCCTCTATAGTTATTAATGTTATTGCATTTCCCCGAGCAAGCTCGGTAAATGCTATTACTCGTATGGACTAATCAGCTTATCACGAGTATAACATATTTTTACAGATTCGCAATGTGTTTATTTAGGGTGGTTTATGTATTAGAATGAATACATATCAATATTTATTATTTTTAAATTTCATTTTTACTATATGAAGCAACTATGGATATTCTGTGAATTAAATTCTTTTTAGTTGACTTATGGCCAGAAAAGTTTAAAATTGATTTAGAGAGAATACAATGGAGGTAGTAGACAAGTGAATAAAACAAAGAAAATAATTAAA
>JGI24708J26588_10001716_pt1 | contig 17145 bp, 9 predicted proteins | sample BioPla1DNA2_FD_26588 | JGI IMG/M metagenome (IMG submission 26588) | reverse complement strand
GTTATAGTCAGGGATTCAAGAAGGCTTATTGGGGATTCTAACTACCCCTTGATAGTCTCAAAGGGAGAGGTAGTCTAAGATAAAACTTAGGCTAGGCCTAAATTAACAAAACTTTGTTTATTTAGCGCCTATGCTGTATAATATTAATGATAGTAAGCAAGGAAGGGAAGCGAATATGTATGGCAAAGCTGAGTAAGGGGGTAAAATCCATATTAGAATGGGTAGAGGTTATAGTAATATCAGTAGTACTAGCACTGGTGATAAACCTATTTGTTATCCAGCCTATAAAGGTGGATGGTAGCTCCATGGTACCTACCCTTCAAGATAAGGATTTTGTCATAATCTCAAGACTAGGCCGTACCTTCAAGGTAGATGTTGATTATGGTGATATAGTAGTAGTTGACAACCGAGTAGACAGGAAAAGGACCCTAGTTGACGACCTAAAGGATATAAATATCTTTAAGAGAAACGAGGAAAAAAACCTTTGGATAAAAAGGGTTGTGGGCTTGCCAGGCGATGTTTTAAAGATTGATGAAGGCAGACTCTATAGAAATGGTGAACCTTGTGATGAACCCTACTTAAAAGATCCTTTTATAAATGGACCCTTAATGAAAGATGAATTTATCGCTAGACACGGTTTAGATGAGTCTGCATACTATAGCTACCAGGTGCCAGAGGGCCATATATTTGTGATGGGGGACAATAGAAATGACTCCTTTGACTGTAGGTTTACAGGTGCCATCCCCATGGGTAATGTAAAGGGTGTTATGGCCTTTGATATAAGCAAGCTGTTTAGAAAGACTGGAGATTAACTTAAAAAATTAATAAAGACAGTTCGCAACCATCCTGTCTATAAACAAAACTATTGGATTTAAAGTGAATTTTTTAGTTTGATAAATGGGGGCAGAGTATGCCCCTTTTGTATTTACATAAGGAAGACAGGCATGCCTTATGAGTTAAATACTCACAAAGGCATAAAGCAATTAATATAAAAAAAGACTTAGCTGGAGGACAAATTTTGAAAAAGACTCGATTTTTAGTACAAGCTGCTGCAATAGCCGCTATATATGTAGTTTTGACCCTAGTTTTTGCACCTATAAGTTATGGGGAGACCCTGGTAGAGTTTAGGATAGCAGAGGCCTTGACTGTCCTGCCCTTTTTTACCTTTTCAGCCGTACCAGGCCTATTTGTTGGTTGCCTTATTGCAAACCTCTTTAGCCCGGTTGGGACCATTGATATAGTCCTAGGTAGCCTAGCCTCCCTAATAGCAGCCTACCTTACATATAAAATGCCTAATAAATATCTAGCACCCCTGCCCCCCATACTAGTAAACGCTCTAGTCATAGGTGGTATGCTCCACTATGTTTACAAGTTTCCAATTCATATAGCAATTCTCTCAATAGGTCTTGGCCAGCTGGTAACCTGCTATGGCCTTGGTATAATCCTACTATTAACCCTGGACAAATATAAAAAGCAACTCTTTGCTATAGATAGCTAGCAGATGGTCTTCATATTAGATGATTTTGGCTATGCAAAAACATTTGTCAATTTTTATAGATTAAACTTAAAGACAAGCTGTTGAATCTTAAGAGGATATGGTACAATATACATAAAATGTGTAGCCTACAATTGCAAGGTGAAATGAGNATAATATAACCACCTGATAGGCCTGCTAAAGGACAGGGCACTATTTACCTATTTCCTCGCTAGAGCTTGGCTAACTAGCCAAGGCTAGTGCCCTAAGATATGACCCTTTATTAATATCCTGTAAGGATTATCTATACACAATAGGCTTATAGTATAATCAATTAGAATAGGCAGCTAGGCTTTAAAAAGTTAAGTCCTAGCTTGGCCTAGGATAAGATTTAGTATAATAAGATAATTAGCATAAAAATATATGTCTTTAGGAATAGGGGAGGGGTATTATGGCCTTATGGTATATAACAGGCAGGTCTGGCACAGGAAAGACTAGCAAGGTTTATAGTCAAATAAAGGAGGCCCTAAATAGGGGTGAGGAGGGCCTTATCCTCATGGTACCTGAGCAGTTTACCCTGCAAGCTGAGAGGGACTTAATTGACCACTTAGGGCTAGCAGGCCTATTAAATATTGAAGTCCTTAGCCTGTCAAGACTGTCCCACAAGGTCTTTAATGAGGCGGGCGGCCTTACCCGGACCCATATCAATGAGCAGGGTAGGCATATGGTCCTTAGAAAGATCTTAGATGACATAAAGGACCAGCTTACCATATACCAAACTGTATCAAATCAAAAGGGCTTTATAGAAAAAATAAGTGACCTATTAAGCGACCTTAAAAAGCATGATATTAGGCCTGACCAGCTACTTGAAGTAGCAGAGGCAAAAGAGGATGCAGGCCTATTGCCTATGAAGCTAAAGGATATTGCAAGGATTTACTCTGCCTTTAATGATTACCTAGAGGGTAGGTATCTTGACTCAGAGGATGCAGTAAACCTNCTTATAGAAAGGATGGACAAGGCTCTCTTTTTGCGTGGTGCGAGGGTATGGATGGATGGCTTTGACTACTTTGCCCCCCAGACCATAAGGGTTATTGAAAAGCTCACAAGCCTAGCAGACCAGGTCAGCATTACCTTTACTATAGGGTCCTTAGAGGACCAGGCNAGTGACCAGGATATATTTGCCACCCATGCCCTGTCCTTGGCTAGGATTAGGAGGATGGCCAGGGAAAATGCCTTTAAGGAGCATTTCGACCACCTAAGTCACAGGGGCCAATCGGCTACAGATCATATGGAGGGATTGGCTACAAGCAANGCTGCAGAGCTTAGCTTTTTAGAGCGTGAGCTATACCAGTATCCCTACAGCCAATACAGGCAAGAGCCTAAAAACCTTGAGCTTTTTGCTGCAAGCAACCTCCTATCTGAGGTAGAGGCCCTAGCCATAAAGATAATAGCTGCAGTCCGCGAAAGGGGCTGGCGCTTTAATGAAATGGCAGTTGTAGTTGGTGATTTAGCTAGCTATGGCTCAATTATTAAAAGGGTCTTTGTCGAGTATGGCATCCCATACTTTTTAGACGAAAAAAGAGAGGTTATAAATAACCCCATAGTTGACTGCCTCTTAGTTAGCCTTGGCATTATTGAGCGGGGCTATAGGTACGAAGATGTATTTAAATACTTAAAAACTGGCTTNTCAGGCCTTACAACCGATGAGATAGAGCAACTTGAAAACTACTGCCTTGAGTTTGGCATCAGGGGCAAGGGCTGGCAGGACCCCTTTGACAAGGGGGAGGATAGCTATCCCCTAGATGACCTAAACGCCTTTAGGGAGGCCTTTATCGGTCCTTTTAAAAGGCTAGCTAAAAACCTAAAGGGGAAAAAGACAGTAGAGGGTATGGTAAAGGCCCTATACCAGTTTCTAGAGGATATTAAGCTAAAGGAAAAACTAGAGGCCTGGATAGAGGACCTTAGAAGGGCTGGAATGCTAGACCAGGTAGATGAAAATGCACAGATCTGGAATATTGTTATGGAGGTCCTAGACCAGCTAGTTGAGATCTTGGGTAGCCATAGGGTCAGCATAGCTAGCTTTAGCCGGATACTAGAGGCAGGCTTTTCTTCATTAAAGCTTGGCATTATTCCAACTACCTTAGACCAGGTCCTAGTTGGTGACATAAAAAGATCAAAGGTAAAGGACATAAAGGGCTTGTTCGTAATAGGCTGTAACGATGGTGTCTTACCCTCCATCCAGCAGGGGGGAGGCCTCATAGATGATGAAGAAGTCGAAATCCTCAAAGCCAGCGGGATTGAGCTAGCTAGCAGTAGCTTGCTTATGGCCTCTAATGAAAAGTTTAGTATCTACACGGCCTTTTCAAAGCCAAGTGACTACCTCTATATCAGCTACTCCCTAGCCAATATAGAGGGCAGTGCCCTAAGGCCATCTATTCTAGTTGATAGGATGAGAAAACTATTCAAAGGCTTAGAGGTCAAAAGCGATATAATAAGGGACGAGGCCAGTGAGCTAAAGCTAGTATCACTACCCAATAGCAGCTATAAATACATGGTTGAAAGGATGCGGACTCTAGCAGATGGTGGCCAGGCCCATGACCTATGGCAGGACGTATACAAATGGTATTTCCACAATAGGGACTGGGATTCAAGACGCAAGCTAATGCTAGATGGCCTCTTTCACCACAACCAAGAAGAGCCCGTGGGTCAAAGGTTTTCTGAAAGGCTCTACCAAAGACCTATAAAAGCCTCTATTACCAGGCTAGAAAAATATGTGTCCTGCCCCTTTGCCCACTTTGTTAGGTATGGCCTAAGGCCTAGGGACCGGAGGACCTTTTCCATTGAAGCCTTTGATATGGGCCTAGTTTTTCACCAGTCTATAGAGGAATTTATAAACAAATTAAACAAAGAGGGCCTGTGCTGGAGGGACCTAGAGGATGACCAGTGTCATGCCATATTAGAGGATGTTATGGATGATATCTTGCCCACCTATAATAATGGGGTCCTGCTTAGCACAAACCGCTATAAGTACCTGTCAAACCGATTAAAACGAGTTAGCCATAGGGCTATATGGCTATTGACTGACCATATCCGCAGGTCTAGCTTTGAGCCCATAGGCCAAGAAATTTCCTTTGGCGAAAATGCTAGCTTTCCCCCAATTGAGATAGAGCTGGAAAATGGGGAGAAATTGCTACTAGAAGGCCAGATAGACAGGGCTGATATCTATGAAGAGGACCAGGATATCTATATAAATGTAATAGATTACAAGTCAGGCTCCAATGCCTTTGACCTGTCCGAGGCCTATTTCGGCTTAAAGCTACAGCTGCTTGTTTATCTAGAGGCCCTACTAAATGAATACCAAAAGAAAATAAAGGGCCAGGCTAGGCCAGGTGGGATATTCTATTTCAAGATAGATGACCCCCTTATAAATACTAGGGAAAAGGCAGTAGAACTGGTGGAAAAGGAAATCAAAAAGACTCTGAGGCTAAAGGGCCTGGTTCTTAATGATGTAAATATCATAAGGAAGATGGACAAGGATATCCAGGGAGCATCGGAGGTCTTGCCCCTTGGCCTTAAAAAGGACGGGTCTGTAACTGCCTCCTCCTCTGTTCTTGATGAGCAAGAGTTTATGGGCCTTTTATCCCATGTAAAAGGTCTGATTGGTCAGATAGGGACCGAGATAATAAAGGGTCAGATAAAAATCGAGCCTATAAAAAAGGGAAACAGGTCTGCCTGCACCTATTGTGAATACTCAGGTATTTGCCAGTTTGACGCAAGCCTGGATGAAAACAAGTATAGAAATATTCCTACTGTTAAAAAGGAGGATATATTAGAAAAGCTTATGCCAGGGAAAGGGGAGCAAGACAATGCCTAAATGGACTAAAGAGCAACANGAAGCAATCGACTCTAGGGGCTCTAATCTACTGGTAGCTGCAGCAGCCGGCTCAGGTAAAACCGCTGTCTTGGTAGAGCGGATACTACAGCTAATCATAAGGGACAAGGTTAGCATAGACAAGCTCCTGGTGGTAACCTTTACAAATGCAGCAGCCGGCGAGATGAGGGAGAGGATAGGTAATGCCTTGGCACAGGCCTTAGAAGAGGGTCAAGGTGACCCTAGCCATCTAAGGCANCAGATGAACCTNTTACCCTCTGCCTCTATTAGCACCCTTCATTCCTTTTGTATCCGTGTAATCCGTAGGTATTTTTATGTGATCGACCTAGACCCAGGCTTTCGCATAGGGGATGAAACAGAGATTAGCCTTATAAAGCTTGAGCTATTAGAAGAGCTCTTTGAGGAGGAGTACGAAAAGGCTGACCCCACCTTTTTTGGCCTTATAGAGAGGTTTTCTGGTAACAAGGGCGATGATGACCTAAGAAATCTAGTCCTATCCATATACGGCTTTATCCAAAGCAAGCCAGAGCCCCTCAAATGGTTAAAGGACAGGGTGGAGGACTTTTCCCTGCCGCCTGACCAGATGGAGTCAAGCCCCTGGTGCCTGGCCTTGAGGGACCAACTTAGCTTAGAGATAAAGGGTATCTTGGATAGCTTGAGGGATAGTCTAAGGATTTGCCAGCTAGCTAATGGACCAGAGGGCTATCAGGAAGCTATTTTAAGTGACATAGACCAGCTAGACAAAATCCTAGACCTACTTAAAAACCAAGGCCTAGGGGCCACAATCCAGGCCTATAGGAAAATAAGCTTTAAAAGGCTAGGCAGGTGTAGCAAGGAAACGGATGAGGACCTAAAGAAAGAGGCCAAGGATATAAGGGATAGGGCAAAAAAGGCTATTGNCAAGCTAGGCGATGAGGTCCTAGCCTATGATATGGAGTCCTACGCAGCCGAGCTAAACGAACTTTACCCCTTCATGGCCTATCTATATAGGCTAGTAGACCAGTTTGATAGTATCTTTAAAGACCAAAAAAGGGAAAAGGGTATACTAGACTTTAATGATCTTGAGCATTATGCCTTAAGGATTCTGGCAAATGACCAGGTTGCCAGTGAACTAAGGCAGGCCTATAGCCATATCTTTATAGATGAGTACCAGGACAGTAACATTGTCCAAGAGACTATAATTAGTAGGATTAGCCGAGATGACAACCTTTTCATGGTAGGGGATGTAAAGCAAAGCATTTACAGGTTTAGGCTGGCTGATCCGACCATATTCCTGTCTAGGTACCAGACCTTTAAGCCTGGTGACAAGCTAAATAAGCGGGTAGACCTAAATAAAAACTTTAGGAGCCGGCCCCATATATTAGACGGGGTAAACTATATATTTGAAAATATTATGTCAACTGACTTTGGTGAGATGGATTATGATGAGGATGCTGCCCTTTATGTAGGCGGTAGCTTTGAGCCCATAGAGGATACAAGCATTGAACTTAACCTACTAGAAAACCAACTAAATGAAGACTCAAGCCAAGATCTTGACCTTGATCCTACAATAGAGGATATGTCCAATATTGAGGCAGAGGCCCTTTTTACTGCCAATAGGATAAAGGACCTCTTAGAGGAGCAAATCTTTGATAGGTCCATAGGAGACAAGGGAGCCTTTAGAAAGGTTGAATATCGGGATATAGTGATACTAATGAGAAGTACAGTATCTAGGGCTCCTGTATTTCAAGAGGTCCTAACTCAAAACAGCATACCAGTCTTTGCTGATGTAAACACAGGCTACTTTGATGCCCTAGAGATAAAAACAATAGTAAATCTCTTAAAGCTAATTGATAACAAGCGCCAGGACATACCCCTTTTATCTGTCCTTCGGTCTCCTATTGCAGGCTTTGATGTAAAGGACCTAATAGAGATCCGTACCGAAACCAGGGAAAAAACCTTTTATGAGGCGATCCTAGCCTATATAGAGGCCAATGACAATGGCCTTGCCAAACAGCTCAGAGCCTTTTTAGACCGGATAGATGAGTGGCAAGAATGTGCTAGATATATGCCTATGGAGGACTTTTTGTGGAAGCTTTACTTAGATTCAGGCTACTACTATTATGTAGGAGCTATGCCAGGGGGCCTACAAAGACAGGCCAACCTCAGGCTCCTCCTTGACAGGGCAGGCCAGTTCCAGCAGACCTCCATAAAGGGGCTTTTCCGCTTTATCCATTTTATTGACAAGCTAAGGGCTTCTAGTGGGGATATGACAGTGGCCAAGGCCCTAGGCGAAAATGAAAATGTAGTAAGGATCATGAGCATCCACAAGAGCAAGGGACTAGAATACCCAATTTGCATAGTAGCAGGACTTGGCCAAAGGTTTAATATGAGGGGGTCAAATGCTGCCTTTTTAATACATAAGGACCTAGGCCTTGGGCCAAAGTACACCAACCCTGAAACTAGGCAGACCTTTGACACAATAGCAAAGTCAGCCATAAAACAGGCCAGCCGACTAGAGGGCCTAGCTGAGGAGATGAGGATCCTTTATGTAGCTATGACAAGGCCCAAGGATAGGCTAATACTAATAGGGTCAGTGTCTAGCTTAGAGAGTGCAGTAGCAAAATGGGCTAACAGGATAAGCCCCTATAGCCTATCTAGGGGAAGCTGTTTTCTTGACTGGATTTGCCCTGTGCTTATGAGACACAAGGATGGAAAGGGCCTAGCTGACCTTGTGGCAGGCTCTGGCCTACTTGAGGATGAGACTTTAAAGGGGGCAGATGGGCCATCTAGCTTTAAAATAAATATCTACAACCGGACCCATTTGTCTGCCAAGGCAAGGGACCTAGCCAGGCAAAGGGATGAGCTAAGTGACCTTTTATTTAATCCTAGTATTGAGGAGGGCCCTTATAGCAAGCTAATTGAGGACCGTTTTTCCTATAGCTACCCCTATATGCCTGCCTCAAGTCTGCCTTCCAAGCTAACAGTAACTGAGATAAAAAAGATAAACACCCATGCTAGCCTTTACAACCTGCCTAGCCTAGTAAACAAGCCTTCCTTTATAGAGAGTAAAAAGCAGTTTACAGCCGCTGAGCTAGGTTCTATTGTCCACTTTGTTATGCAACATTTGGACCTAAGCCGGGTTGCTAGCGAGGAAGAAATCAGGCAGCAGCTAGAGGAAATGACAGCCCTTGAGCTAATAACTCCTGAGCAAGCAAGGGCCACAGACATAAAAATCATCACAAACTTTTATAAAAGCCAGACTGGTAAACGTATGCTAGCAGCTAACCGAATTTGGCGGGAGCTCCCCTTTAACTATAAAAAGGATGCTAGAGAGGTCATAAAGGGCCTATCCATAGAGGGTGAATACCTCTTAATCCAAGGGGTTATTGACTGCTGCTTTATAGAAGACGGAAAATGGATTCTAGTTGACTACAAGACAGACTGGATAGCTGATGAGGCCGATATAGACAGGGTAGTAAACAATTACAGGGTACAGCTTGACCTATATGCTGAGGCACTAGAAAAATTAACAAATAGGCCCGTAGGAGAAAAAATACTGTATCTACTTAATATTAATAGGGCTGTACATATATAGGCTAGCTATTTTGACTACTATAATTTGCAACTTGCCCATATATGTGTTATATAATAAGCAAAACAAAAGGATTGAGAGGTCTAAGATGATTGACTTTTTAAAAGACAAGCTTTTAGAGTACAAATTTATAGGGGGGCTAAAGTCTGGCAGCGGCCAGCTATGGTCATCAATTTTGGCCTATGCCCTAACCATAGCCTTTATCCTCCTAATAATAGCTATTGTTCACATACTACTTAAAAGGGTAGTAGTAAAGGCTATAAAGGCCCTTGTAATAAAGAGCAAATTCAAATGGGATGATGCCTTAATAGAGCACAAGGTTCTAGATAGAGCTATTAAAATTGCCCCTGTCTTAATTATTTATTTCTTTGCTCCTGTATTTCCAGAGGTCCAGGTCTGGATAGAAAGGTTAGCATCTGCCCTTTTAATACTTGGTGTATTATATACCCTCTTTGCCCTACTTGACAGTCTAGACACCATATATAACAAGCAGGAGGTAGCCCGGCAACGGCCAATTAAGGGCCTGCTTCAGGTAGTAAAAATTATTTTTACTATCATAGGCCTTATACTAATGCTAGCAGTCCTTATGGACAAGCCACCCTGGGTCCTTTTAAGTGGTATTGGTGTTTTCTCAGCAGTTTTACTCTTAGTCTTTCAAAATTCCATATTAGGCTTTGTTGCTGGTATACAGCTATCTACCAATGATATGGTTAGGGTAGGTGACTGGATTGAGATGCCAAAGTACAATGCAGATGGTGTTGTAACCGAGATATCCCTTCATACGGTAAAGGTTCAAAACTTTGATAAAACCATTACCATGATCCCAACCCATACCCTGATATCAGACTCCTTTAAAAACTGGAGGGGGATGTTTAGCACAGGTGGCAGGAGGATAAAAAGGTCCATCTATATCGACATGACAAGCGTTAAATTCTGCACTGAGGAGATGCTGTCAAGATTTGAGAAATTTCACTATATTACGGACTACATAAATGCAAAACGTCTTGAGATAGAAAAGTACAACAAGGAAAACAATATAGACCCCAAGCAGCTGGTAAATGGTCGTCGTATGACCAATATAGGGACCTTTCGTGCTTATGTCCTTGAATACCTTAAAAACCATCCCAAGATCCACAAGGATATGCTTATCATAGTAAGGCAGCTACAGCCAGGACCTACTGGTATACCCATGGAGATATATGCATTTACCAACGATACCCAGTGGATAAACTATGAGGGCATTCAAAGTGATATCTTTGACCATATATTGGCTATCATACCTCAGTTTGACCTTAGGATTTTCCAAAACCCTTCTGGTGCTGATATGAAACAGCTGCTTTTAAGTAAAGAATTAGTTTCAACCCTTGATGATACAATGGGCAGCACAGACAAAACTTAACTTAAGGCTAGATATAAAAAGCCCAGGCCGATTTAGGACCTGGGCTTTATCTATTACCCTGCTTTATATATGAAATTTAGAGTTTGTATTATCGTCCTGCCTATAGTCTTTCAAGAAGCGACCTATTTGATTAATGGCCATTTTGAGGTCCTCTAGGCGGGGTAGAAAGACTATCCTAAAGTGATCCTGGTTTGGCCAGTTAAAGCCTGTGCCCTGGACAACCAGTACCTTTTCAGCCTGCAAAAGGTCATATACAAACTTGGTGTCACTTTTAATATTAAACCTCTTTGTATCTATCTTTGGAAAGAGATAAAAGGCTCCCTTTGGCTTTACACAGGACAGGCCTGGGATACTATTTATAAGCTCATAGGACAAGTCCCTTTGCTGGCGTAGCCTGCCACCCTCCATAATTAGGTCATTTATACTTTGATAGCCGCCTAGGGCTGTTTGTATAGTATATTGGGCGGGTGCATTACTACACAGCCGCATAGAGGTTAGCATATTAAGACCCTCTATATAGGATTTTGCTATATCTTTATTGCCACTTAGGACCATCCAGCCTGCCCTAAAGCCTGCAATCCGATGGGATTTGGACAATCCATTTAGGGTGACACACAAAATATCATCTGTAAGTGAGGCAGGAGATATATGCTCTTCATCCTCGTAGATTATCTTGTCATAGATCTCATCAGAAAAGAGTATCAGGCCATGTTCCTCAGCAATCTTGACTAGCTTTTCCACAACATCCTTAGGGTAATGGGCACCTGTGGGATTATTAGGGTTTATCACAACTAGCCCCTTGGTCTTATCGCTAATCTTGCTTTTAATATCCTCAAAATCAGGGCTCCAATCTGAGGACTCATCGCATAGGTAGTGGACTGGTGTACCACCTGACAGGTTTACGGCAGCTGTCCATAGGGGATAGTCAGGCGCTGGTAAAAGGACCTCATCACCTGAGTCTAATAGCCCGTTCATAGCAATCATAATCAGCTCACTTACACCGTTTCCTATATAGATATCATCAATGGTAACACCATGGATCCCTTTTTGCTGGCAATACTGCATAACTGCCTTTCTGGCAGGGAATATTCCCTTAGAATCGGTATAGCCCTGGGCATTCCAAAGGTTATAGATAACATCTCTTATTATTTCATTAGGCGCTTCTAGTCCAAAGGGTGCTGGATTACCAATGTTGAGCTTTAATATTTTATGGCCTTCTTCTTCAAGCTTCATGGCCGCATCCATAACAGGACCCCTTATATCATACAAAACATTGTCAAGCTTTGAGGATTTTTTATATGTCTTCATGACCTTAATCCCTCCTACATATCATTTAAAGATATTTTATCCAGTATAAACCAAGTTAATCTTAAAAGCAATACTTGTAGATTTAGCAAAGTAAAAAAACAGATAAAAAAACCAGCTCATGCAAGTATTATATCAAACAAACTATATAAGAGCCTGCAGAAACAGTTGCCCTGTTGACACAAAATATAATGGGAGGTTACCAATACCTAAACCTACTCTAACATTGGATGGAAGGACCTAGTCACAGAATATAAGTCATACAATCACCTATGATCAAATAGGCAATCCACTTTCTTGTTGTGCAAAAATTTTCCTCCAAAAACCCCCGATCTTTTTTGCTTGCTTTTGTCTAGCTAAGGAGAGTAAGATGTTTTTCAACTAGAGGCTAAAGTCATTTTGGGAAAGAATCTTTATAATCAACTTAGCCATGAAATTTATCTTGCATTTAACAAATTGTTCTTGTATACTATTTTTAGCTTATGGGTTTAAGTTAGGCTACATAGGCAAATACGATAAGGAGGAACGAGCAGTGAGCAAACACCGCATAAGTCAACTTAACAATATAGTTTCGCAAAATATTGCTTTTGCGGTTAGTCGTGCCCGCATTTTTAGCATGCGTAATCTGCCTGCCTTCAATGGTCATGTCCTTAGTGGATTTGTGTCCATTTTTGCAGATCACAAAAGCAATCTATCCGCTTCGTTCCCAAGGTTATCGGTAATTATGACCAGCTAGCATTAGAAAAAGGCTAGATAGGGATTATCACCATAGGGAAGGAGCAAAACAAGTACCTATGGTTTTTTTATGCATATTACTTTGAAGGCCAGCTATCATGATAGGGCTAGCAAGGGTAAAAGCAAGAGTTACACAAGCCATAGGTAGAAAAGGAACCTATGGTTTTTTTGTGTCCTTATAGCTGGACCTAGGTGGACAAGAGTTAGCCGGGCCCAGGTGAATAAGAGTCAAAAACCAAGGAAATTAGCTAGAAAGAGAAAATTTAAGGCAATTTAAGTCAAGACAGGAAGTGAAGAAAGTTGAAACGATTCAAGCTACTAATTAAACTTATGAGGGGAAACCGCCTACTATACTTTGGTTCAATTATATTTGTGGGTCTGGCTACCCTCCTTTCCCTGGTATCACCCCTTATTATGAGGTTTACCTTAGACAATGTAATATATGGTAAATCCATGGAACTGCCAGCCTTTCTAGATAGGATTGTAGTAGGTCTTGGAGGGATTGATGGCCTGAGGCGAAACCTTTGGATCTGTGGTCTGGCCCTGCTTGCCATAACCATAGTAAATGGTGTATTTCAGTTTATAAAGGGAAGGTGGTCTGCAGCTGCATCAGAATCCATAGCAAAACAGCTAAGGGATGACCTTTACGACCATATTCAAAGGCTACCCTATGATAGTCATGTAAAGGCTGAAACTGGAGACCTGATACAGCGGTGTACCTCCGATGTTGAAACTGTCCGAAGGTTTTTATCAGTCCAGCTGGTTGAGCTGGGTCGGGCTATCATTATGCTAGTTGCAGCTATCTTTATCATGATAAAGATAGATAAGCAGATGACCCTAGCATCTGTATTGGTAGTCCCCATAATATTTACCTTTGCCTTTGTCTTTTTTATAAAGGTACAAAAGGCCTTTTTAAAGGCAGATGAGAGCGAAGGCCGCCTATCCAACATCCTACAAGAGAACCTAACTGGAGTTAGGGTAGTAAGGGCCTTTGGTAGGCAGGTATACGAGGATGAAAAGTTTGACCGGCAAAACATTGAGTACAGGGACCTAGTAAACAAGCTAATAAGGCTCCTGGCAATGTACTGGTCACTATCTGATGGTCTAGCCCTTTTCCAAATAGCACTTGTAGTTGTCCTAGGGGTCTATAGGGCCAGCTCAGGCCAAATCACCTTTGGCGATATGAATGTCTTTGTATCCTACGTTAGCATGCTACTGTGGCCCATCAGGCAGATGGGTAGGATTTTAACCGATATGGGCAAGACCCTAGTCTCTGTAGGCCGTATCCAGGAGATACTAGAGCGACCTGTAGAGAGCCAGGATGAGGATTCGGTTGAGGCCCCGATAAATGGAGATATAGTATTTGAAAATGTTGACTTTGAATATGAAAAGGGAAAGCCTATCCTAAAGAATTTATCCTTTAGGGTAAAACAGGGCCAAACGGTTGCTATTTTAGGGCCTACTGGCTCAGGCAAGTCTTCCCTGGTCCACCTATTGCAAAGGCTATATGACTATACTGGTGGTTCTATCACCATAGGTGGGGTTGAACTAAAAAAGATAGATAAAAAATGGCTACGCCGCCAGGTAGGTCTGGTCTTACAAGAGCCCTTTTTGTATTCAAAAACCATAAAGGAAAATATAAGGATTGCAAGGCCAAGTGCTAGCGACGAAGAGGTTTACCAGGCCAGTAGGATTGCCTCTGTCCACGATGTTATAAGTGAGTTTGAAAAGGGCTACGATACGCCTGTTGGAGAGAAGGGGGTTACCCTATCCGGTGGTCAAAAGCAGAGGGTAGCCATAGCTAGAACCATAATAAATGATTGCTCCATACTGATATTTGATGACTCCCTAAGTGCAGTTGATACGGAAACAGATGCTGCCATAAGAAGAGAGCTAAACAAAAGGAGCAAGGAGATTAGCACCTTTATAATATCTCACCGGGTGACCACCCTAGCAGAGGCAGACCTAATTCTAGTCTTAGATGAGGGTAGGCTCATACAGTCTGGTAGCCACCAAGACCTATCCCAGCAGCCTGGCCTTTACCAGCGGATTTGGTCCATCCAAAACTCCATGGAAGAGGAAGGGGCAGAGGATGAGGCCCTCGCCCTATAAAGTATTGAAAGGAATATTATTATGAGCGTATTTCAAGAAGAGGAATATAGTAAAAAAGTCGACTTTACCCTATGGAAGCAGCTACTTGCCTATGCAAAGCCCTACAAGGGCCAGCTTGCCTTTCTAGTCTTTGTAAATGTGCTAGCTGGGGTTATAGATGTTTTGTTTCCCATGATGAACCGCTATGCCATTGACAATTTCATTGTAAAAGGGACTAGAAGGGATTGGCAAGTATCTAGCCCTATATGGCCTACTGATAGTAGTCCAGGTTTTAAATGTCTGGTTCCTTATCTCTGTAGCAGGCAAGGTAGAGGTTTTTATGGTCTATGACATTAGGAAGGCAGGCTTTAAGCACCTACAAAAGCTTTCCTTTTCCTACTATGACAAGACTCCTGTAGGCTGGATTATGGCCAGGATGACCTCTGATGCCCAAAGGCTAGGGGAGACAATATCCTGGAGCCTGGTTGACCTGTCCTGGGGCTTTAGTATGATGGTAGGTATTATCATAGTAATGCTGTCACTAAACCTAAGACTTGCCCTAATAGCCCTGGCAGTAGTACCCCTACTGCTAGTAATAAGCCTATATTTTCAAAAGAAGATCCTAGGTGGCTATAGGGCTGTTAGAAAGACCAACTCAAGGATAACTGGCGCCTTTAATGAGGGCATTATGGGGGCAAAGACCACCAAAACCCTGGTAAGGGAGGAGGAAAACCTAAAGGAGTTTAAGCAACTAACAGGGTCAATGAAGGCCCAATCCATCAAGGTGGCCATAGTGTCATCGATCTTTATGCCTATTGTTACAACCCTAGGCGGTATTGGCCTGGCCCTAGTGCTTTGGCAGGGCGGGGAGGGGCTTTTGGCTAATAGCCCCCTTGTGGGAGTAATTAGCTTAGGCACCCTATATGCCTTTATCTCCTACACCCTACAGTTTTTTGAGCCCATAGGCCAGATAGCCAGGATCTTTGCCGAGCTACAATCGGCCCAGGCTTCAGCAGAGAGGGTATTTTCCATGATAAACACCCCGCTTGAGATAGTGGACTGTGATGAGGTAAGGGAAAAATATGGGGACTCCTTTAGCCCCAAAAGGGAAGACTGGGAGCCTATACATGGGGATATTAGCTTTGAGAATGTTAGCTTTTCCTACAATGAAGGTGAGCAGGTACTAAAGGACTTTAACCTAGAGGTAAAGGCCGGTGAGACCATAGCCCTAGTGGGTGAAACAGGGTCTGGCAAGTCCACAATAGTAAACCTTATATGCCGCTTTTATGAGCCAACAGAGGGCCAGATTTTAATAGATGGCAGGGATTATAGGGAGAGGTCCCAGCTTTGGCTTCAGTCAAACCTTGGCTATGTGCTCCAATCCCCCCACCTCTTTTCCGGTACCATAAGGGATAATATCCGCTATGGAAAGCTAGATGCAAGCATGGAAGAGATTGAGGCAGCAGCTAGGCTAGTAAATGCCCACGACTTTATAAGCAAGCTAGAAAAGGGCTATGATACTCAGGTAGGCGAAGGTGGTGGCAGGATGTCTACAGGGCAAAAGCAGCTTATTTCCTTTGCTAGGGCTATAGTTGCAGACCCAAAGCTCTTTGTTTTTGATGAGGCTACCTCCTCGGTGGATACTGAGACAGAGCAAGTCATACAAAATGCCATCCAAAAGGTACTAAAGGGCAGGACCAGCTTTATAATCGCCCATAGGCTATCCACCATAAGGGCAGCTGACCGGATATTAGTCATAGTTGATGGCAAGGTTATTGAAGAGGGTAGCCACAAGGACCTATTAAGGAAAAAGGGCTACTATTACAGGCTCTACACCAACCAGTTCTTAGAGGAAGAAGGGGCCCGTTTGTTAAACAAGTAAGAAAATATTTAGCCCCTCCTAAAAAGTTTTTAAGTAAAGTGCCTGTTATAAGGTCAAAGAAAGCGATTGGCTAAAAATATAGCTATCTAGTATTAAAATATTAGGCAAATATTTAAACACCAAGCATAGATAAGGGCTATAAACAATTAAGGCATAGGCAGTTTGGCTAGTGGCCAGGCTGTCTATGCCCTAATAATTTAAAAGGAAAAAGTTAGGCCAAAGCAGGGGAAATAGGGCTTAAAATCTGAGATTTTGGCTTACCTTGCAGGACCTAGTTTTTTTTGCTAGAATATATATCATTACTTGGCTCTTACTATAGCTTATTTACTAGAGGATTATATAGAGCTTGTATACATAGGACCAGTAACAATAAAGCAAACTAAAACATGANATTAAAGGAGATGGTTGTCTGATGGACACAGACGGGTGGCCTAGGGTTATACTCTTAATTTTATTATTATTAGGAGCTGCTTATTGTGCATCCGCNGAGATAGCATTTGCTTCCCTTAACAAGATCAAAACTAAAAATCTAGCCGACAAGGGCGACAAGCGCGCCATAAAGGCACTACAGATAGTAGACAATTTTGATAGAACACTAACAACACTTTTAATTGGCAACAATATCACACATATAGGTTTTGCATCCTTGGTGACCCTGATTGTAACCCAAGAGTGGGGTGCTTCCTATGTCAAGTACGCAACCCTTTTATCTACAATAATAGTATTTTTATTAAGCGAAATGCTACCGAAATCCTATGCAAAATCAAATCTTGATTATGCCCTCAGGATATCG
>JGI24708J26588_10001715_pt1 | contig 17146 bp, 20 predicted proteins | sample BioPla1DNA2_FD_26588 | JGI IMG/M metagenome (IMG submission 26588) | reverse complement strand
TCCTCCATCCATGCCAGCAGCCGGTCGAAGTCGGCGCGTATCATGCACCGTCCTCCGGGGCTTCCAGGGCCTCCAGGTCCTCCGGAGCGAGCCGCTCGTCGCCGCGCCTTGTCTCCCGGATGACCCCCGCTCTCAGCAGGTCCGCCAGGAACTCGATCTCGACTCCGAACTTTCTGTTTTCGTTCATGGTCCTCACAATTCATGTTAGGATCGCCCGCACATATACTTTGCTAGTGACGCCTCAGAACAGCGTTGTCTGCTTGGACCGCCGCCGGGTGCCCCGGACGTCGCACCGGTACCCCGGAGGGCACTCGGACATCGTTCCGCACCGGTTGCCGGACGCCGACCGTATCCAGAACGGGCAGTCCCTGACCGGCCGCTCGCCGCCGGTCATGGCCCACCCTCCGCGGTCACCCTCCACACGGTCCGCGCCCACTTCTCTATCCTCAGGCCGCCGGTCTCGCCGCTCCTCGCGGCCGAGCCGATCCGCGACCCCACGCACTGCGCGGACATCCCCAGGGCGTCCGCCACGTCGGCGGACCGGAAGTATACCTGGCCCCGGCGGACGCCCTCGCGCAGGTGCTCCAGGATCGTGCGCGTCTGCGCCTCCGACCTGGCCCTCATCTCGTCGTCATGCTTCATCTCGTTCACCACCTCGATCCCCCGCGTCACCCGCGCACCTCGCCTCTCCGCGACCCTCGAGAACGCCCCCGACCCCGGGAACAGGTCGTCCACCGCGTCGCCGGGCTCGCACCCGAGTAGGTCGAGGACCCACTCGCAGAACGCATCCGGCTTGGCGCCGTGCGCCCCGCGGCCGATCGTCATGTTGGCCACAACGTGGTCGCGCACGCTCGGTATGCCGCGCCCCCCGCGAGGCCTCGCCGACACGAAGAACACCGGCTCCCACGTGTACTGCACGCGGTTGGAGGGTTTCCACGAACAGAACGGCTTGGACCATGCCCCAATCCGCGTGCCCGGAGGCATCGCCCCGGCCAGCGCGAACACCGACGGGCTGGACGCGGACAGCGCCCACCCGTCGTAGCCCTGCAGCAGGTCGAGCAGGGCCTCGTAGTCGACCTCCTCCGCGGGCACCCCGCTCGGGTCGTTCGCGTAGTGTCGCCTCGCCTGCCCGATGTACGGTGGGTCAGCGTACGCCAGCCGCATGGTCATCCCTCATACACCGTCCTGAGCTCGCCCCAGTTCGTGCCCGCTTCGATCTCGACCGCGAACGGCACCCGGGTCTCGAACGGCACCTGGTGCATCTCCTCGGCCGTGATCCTCACGGCCTCGTCGACCCACCCCGTGTCCACCTGGTAGTAGTAGCCGTCGTGCACGTGCGGCCACACCCGGCACGGGATACCCATGTCCTCGAGCCGGCGGATCACGCGCAGGTTGGCCAGCAGGGTCATGTCGCTGACGGACGACTGCACCGGGAAGTTGACGGCCTGCCGCCGTATCTCGGCGGCGTGCCTGCGGTCCACCACGATCGGGAACCGCCGCTTGCGCCCGAACAGGGACACGACCTCGCGGTCGATCATCACCTGGCTGTGCTGCTTGGCGATCCACGCCCGGACCTTCGGCATCATGCGGAAGAACTTCTCCATGTACGCCTCGGCCTCGGACACGCTCACGCCCATCTGCGGCGCCAGCGACTGCGCGCTGCGGCCGTAGATGAGGCCGAACGCGATCGTCTTCGCCGCCCGGCGCTTGATGCTCCGCTCCTCCTCGGACATCGCGTCCAGGTCCGCGTCGGTCAGGCCGAACAGCTGCTTGGATATCGCGCGGTGGATGTCCGCCTCGTGCAGGGCCTGGACCAGCGTATCGTCGCCCGCCAGATGGGCCACCATGCGGATCTCGGCCTGCGAGTAGTCCGCGGAGATGATCGTCATCCCCGGGTCGGCCGAGAAGATCCGCTTGATCGCCTTGCGCCTCGGCATCCCGTGGATGTTCGGGTCGGTCGACGACAGCCGGCCGGTCCTCGTCCCGTGGAGCCGGTACCGCGGCCAGATCCGCCCGCTGGAGCCGGAGAGCTTCTTGTACCCGTCATAGTAGGTGCCATACGCCTTGGTGAGGAGCCGGTGCTTCACCAGGAGCCGCGGGAACTCGTGCTGCTGGGCCAGCCAGTAGAGCATGTACGTCCCGGTGGACTCGGCCTTGATGCCCCGCTTCACGTTCGACGTCCGCCAGAACTCCTGGGCCTCGTCGTCCTCGATCCCGCTGATCTCGGCCAGGATGGTCGCCGGGTCGACCGTGCCGTCGGCCTCGGCCGGCATCCGGCGCAGGCCCAGCACCCGGAACAGGTAGTCGGACACCTGCTTGGTGCTCCTGAGGTTCAGGTCGGCCGCCCCCGGGAACGCCCTCAGCCGGGCCTCCAGGTCGGCGATCTCGCCGCGCCACTCCTCGCCGAGCCTCTCGTGGTACTCGGTGTCGATGAGCATCCCCTCCTGCTCGAGCCTGATGAAGTGGCTCACCGCGGGCACCAGGATGTCGTCGTGCACGCCCGAGACGCCGTCCTGGTCCATCTCGCGCCTCAGCTCCTCGTAGAGCAGGAGCGTGTAGTAGGCGTCGGCGCCGTTGTACCGCATGACCCTCTCGGCGTACCCGGGCTCGCCGTCCCACTCCTCCACGGAGAGCGACAGCGGCGCCTTGCGGCCGTCCCCGCCCGTCGCCCTCAGGTCGGCGTCGTACTCCGGCGCCCGGAAGTACCGGGTCGCGAGCTCCTTCAGGCCGTGCGACCCCTGGCGCTCGTCCAGGCAGTACGACGCCAGCATGGTGTCGCCGACCAGCCTCAGGCTGTAGCCGTTGTGCCGCAGCCAGTTCAGGTCGAACTGCGCGTTATGAAACACCATGCCGAGGCCGGCCATGGCGTTGTGCAGCTCCATGAAGCGCATGGTGCACCCGCTCCCGCGGAGGAGCGTGCGATAGTCCAGGACCCACGTCGACGGCCCGTCGTCGGTCCGCCACGAGAACCCTATGGACAGGATCTCGCCATCGCGCGGGCTCAGGCTCGTGGTCTCGATGTCCACCGCGACCGGCTCGTCGGCCGCCAGGCCCCGCAGGGCGCGGCACAGCGCCTCGAACATGCGCGTCGTGCGCACCAGGACGAAGTCGTCGTAGGGCGGGTCCACGACGGGCTCCTCGCCCCCGGCCACGCGCCTCGCGTAGTCCAGGTCATTAACCAGGTCGCGGAACCCGTCCGGCGCGCGCAGGATGCTCGCAGGGCTCAGGGTCGGGATCACCCCGACGCTGCCGCCCCCGGGCAGGTCCAGCACCCGGTACACCCCGCGCCTCCGGGTGATCCCGGAGCCGCCCCCGAGGAGCGACGCCAGGGCCACGCCACCGGCGGCCACGACGACCGCCGGCCGCACCCACTCGATCTCGGCGACGAGCCGGTCGTGGCACGCCCGGATGTCGCTGGCGCGCGGAGCCCTGCTCCCCAGCGGCCGGCAGCAGCAGGCATACGTGTAGTAGACGTCGCTGGTGTCGACCCCGAGCGCGGTCAGGGTCTCCCGCAGGATCCGGCCGCCGCGCCCCGAGAACGGCCTCTTCTGGTCCACGTCCTCGCGGTTCGGCGCCTCGCCCACGATCATGATGCTCGGGTGGTCCTCGCGGCCGTGGCCCGGCACAGCGGTGCCCCGGGCCAGGGTGCAAGACTCGCAGTCACACCTTCCAAATGCTATCTCCATGTTCTATCATCTCACATGGATTTGGCCCGTGGCACATATATTTGATGGGTACACCGAGTGCGTCCTCGACGAGCGACGGGATCTCCGTCCAGTGCACCCGCGTGAGCGCCCCGCCCCGGCGCACCACCAGGAGGTCGCCGGCCTTCTCGGCCACGTCCATGTGGGTGATCGCGACGCAGTCCACCCCGTTGATCCTGCTGGCCCGGTGGAGCAGGTCGAGGTCGAGCGCCGCGATCCTCCGCGGGCGGCCCGTCGTCGACCCGTACTCGCTCCCGGCCTCGCGGATCACAGAGGCCTCCTCGGGCTCGTACTCCCCGACGAGCTGGCCCGCGCCCACCCGGGTCGAGTAGGGCTTGATGACGCCGATGACCGTGCCGATCCTGCGCGGGTCGAACCCCGCGCCCGAGCACACCCCGCCGACGTTGCACGGCGAGGACGTCACGTTCGGGTACTGGCCGTGGTCCAGGTCGAGCTCGAACCCGTGGGCGCACTCGAACAGGATCCGCCTGCCGCCGGCGTCCAGCCGGCGGAGCGACTCTGGGACGTTGACCAGCATGTCGGGGACCCCCGCGCTGGCCAGGGCTGCCGCGGCCGCCCGCACCTGCCTCTCGGCCTCGTCCTGGTCCACGCCACGGCCGATCACCAGCTGGCTGGCCGACCAGGACGGGTCGCGGAGGATGTCGATCACGCGGACCCCGGTGCGCTGGTGCTTGTCGGCGTACGTGGGCCCGTTCCCCGACGCCGTCGTCCCGATCGCCGACCGGCCCCGCAGGGCCTCGAGGCCGCGGTCGGCCTCGATGTGCACCGGGAGCGTCACGTGGGCCGCCGGGTCGATGCCCAGCGTGCCCGGCCTCGCGCCCCACGCCCGCACCTCCTCGGCGAGCTTGAACGGGTCGACGACCACCCCGCGGCCTATGAGGTTGAGGACGCCGGCGCGCCGGATCCCCGACGGGATCTGGTGCGTGACGCGCCTGGCCCCCTGCTCGTCGACGATCGTGTGCCCGGCGTTGGCGCCGCCGTTGTACCGGACGACGACGTCGGCCTCGGCTGCCAGGGCGTCGACCACCCGGCCCTTGCCCTCGTCGCCCCACTGCAGACCCATGACGAGCGATGCCGCCATGTTACTCACCCGTCCTGACGGCGCGCTTCCACCGCCGGATGTTGGAGACGAGCAGGCCGCGCTGCACCGGGTCGTAGTCCCGCGTGAAATCGAGGTGGTGCCCCGGCAGCCCACGGCTGCTCGGGCCGCGCATGAGCTCATGCCCGCTCTGGGCGTAGATCGCGGCGATCCCCGAGTCGATGCCCCGCACGCGACCGTCCGGCAGCGCGGCCGCCGTGCGGAACGCCTCGGTCGGGTCGTCGCCCCAGCACCCCAGCAGGTGGATGTCGAGGTCGCTGGCCACCAGCCCGGGCACGGAGAGGATGGCCTGCGCCCGGTCCGCCCACACCCCGTGCTGGAACTTGGACACCCCTATGGCGCCGATCCCGAGCGCGTCGGCGTGCTCGAGCATGTACCCGGCGCTGCTGACCCACTCGCGGCGCGTCCGGCCCTGCGGGATGGCCATCAGCCGCACCGGGTACGACCCGGCCAGCTCGGCCGCCTGCAGGTGGAGCTCGCGCGTCCTCGCGGAGTCCCATATGACGTCGGGGAGTGTCATCTCGGTGACCCCCACGTCGGCCGCCAGGTCGAACAGGGTCTCGGCCGGCAGCGGCACCCCGCACTCGGCGGACCCGTTGTCCATCAGGACGTGCTCCCCGGCCGAGGCCCTCTGGGCGAACCAGTCGCGATACGGCCCCGGCCCCATCAGGTGCGCGAGGCACATGTGGTAGTCCGACTCGTCGAGCCCCAGGCAGGAGATCGGGAGGATGGTCGCTATCCTCATAGGCTGCATGTCGGGCACACCCCCTCCTCCGTCAGGACGTTCTCGAGCGAGCCGTCCCGGTACACCGTGATCCCCTTGCACCCGAGATCATACGCCGCCATGTAGATCCGGAGGATCTCGTCGACCCCGGCACACGCCGGCAGGTTCACCGTCTTGGACACGGACGTGTCCACCATGCTCTGCACCTCGGCCTGCACCGCGACGTGCTCGAGCGGCGGCACCTCGTGCGCGACGACCATGTAGTCCTCGTCGCCGTCCATCAGCGGGTGCACCACGACGTGGCGCCCGGTGGCGTCGGCCCTGGTGTACGTCCGGGCGAAGATCGGCTCGATCCCGCTCGACGCCCCCGCGAGGATGCCGGTCGTCCCGGTCGGGGCCTGTGTCAGGAGGGTCAGGTTGCGGATGCCGTGGTCCGAGATCTCGCCGCGGACCTCCTCGGGCAGCCCCCTCACGAATGGCATGCTGAGGAACTCCTCGCTGTACCCCGGCGCCGGGCCGAACTCGGCCGCCAGCCGGGCCGACTCGGAGTAGGCCGCGTCGCGGACGATGCCCAGCACACGGCGGATCACCCCGAGGCTGTCGGGCGAGCCGTAGCGCACGCCCATCAGCAGCAGTAGGTCCGCGAGGCCCATCGTGCCGATCCCGATCCGCCTGCAGGTCTCCTGCTCGGCGTGGATGCGGGCGTCGACGGGCATGCTGACGTCGATGACGCGGTCCATGAACCGCGTCGCGATCCGGGTCGTCTCCTCCAGGGCCTCCTCGTCCACGCACCCGAGCGAGTCGTCCCAGAACGCTGCCAGGTTCACGCTCCCCAGGTTGCAGCACCCGTCCTCCGGGAGAGGCTGCTCGCCGCAGGGGTTGGTGCAGATGAGCGGCTTGCGCATATACCGGGTGTTGGACAGGCGGTTCGCCCGGTCGAGGAACACGACCCCAGGGCTGCCGATCGTCCACGCGGACTGCGCGATGTCCCGCCACAGGTCCCTCGCCGGGACCGGGTCGCGCGTGACGACGTCGCCGTCCCACATGCCCAGGTCCCCATTCCACAGGGAGTCGTAGCTAGGGTCGGTGGTGTCCGGAAACGCGGTCTCCCAGGGCGCGTCGGACCACAGGGCGCTCATGAACCGGTCGGACAGGGCGATGGAGAAGTTGGCCCTCCGGAACCGCTCGCGGATCCTGGCGAACTCCAGGATGTCCGGGTGCCAGTCGTTTAGCATGAACATCAGCGCCCCGGTCCGCGTGCCGCCCTGCCGTATCTGGTCGGCTATGGCGTCCGCGCCGCGCATCCAGCAGTTGGGGCCGGACGACACGCCGTCCACCCCGCGGACGTAGGAGCCGCTGGGCCGCAGCGTGGACCAGTTGATCCCCACGCCCCCGCCCCGGGCGTTGATCTCCACCATCCTGGCGATCGTGGACATGATCGCGACGCGGGAGTCGCGCCCCGCGGCCTGCGCCGCGTCGCGCAGACCGATGACGAAGCAGTTGTACAGCGTCGGCGAGCGCCTGCCGGCGCTGTGGGCACCGGACAGGATGCGGCCGCCGGGCACGAACCCGAACCCGCGCATGGCGCTCATGAACCTCGCGGCCTCGTCGGGCGCGGTGGCCACGTGGCCCGCCACCCGGGAGAGCATCTGGTCGACGCTGGACTCGACCACCCTGCCGGCCTCGGACCGGAGGGCGTAGCGATCGAGGAAGATCATCTGGCGCTGGCCGTCCCAGGGCCTGACCTGATACCGGTCGGTCATGGTGAGGCCTCTCCCTCATCCGCCCGGGTGATGTCTGCGATCATCATCGCGAAGTTGGCCACGTCGACGGCCTCGTCGATGATACCCTCGGCCGAGCCGGCCGCGATCGCCTCCGTGAGCTCCTCGAGCTCGAGGCCCAGGAGCTCGAGGAGCTCGCGGTGGCCCATGCCGCGCCAGCCGCCCTTCCAGTCGTTCGCGCGGAGCTTGGCCTCCATGCGGGTCAAGAACCACTCCACGGGCTCACGGATCGGCCTCGCCGGAGGCACCAGGTACCGGACCGGCAGCCCGAGGGCCTCGGCCGCGCGGATCTCGCGGGCCGTGGACTCCCCGATATACCCCCCGGGATTCACGACGTAGATCATGTCGCTCATCCGGATCTTGCTCAGGTGGAGCGCGTCGAGCCGCGCCTTCTCGTCGTCGCTATACGGGATGCCGTCGGCGTGCATGAACGAGCCCACGGAGAACACGGCGTACCCTGCCTCCTCGAGCTCGCGGATCGCCGTGAGCGTCTCGTCCTTGAACCGGGTCGAGCCGCACACGGTCACGATCTTCGGCCTGCTGCACGGGATCATCTCGAGCCCCCCTCGCGGCGCGCGGTCGCCCAGTGGAACTCGTCCTCCGAGACCGTTACCTCGCTCAGCCCCGGCAGCTCGCCCAGCAGCCGGGCCGCGATGTGCTCGCACGACTGCGAGCCGAGATCGCCGCCGGGGAAGAGCCGCGTCAGGGCGGCCCCGACGGCCTCCCTCATGTCGTGGAGCTCGACGTCGCGGTCGCCGTGGCTCACCGGCATGGTGGCCACGACGCCGAACACGTGATGATGCGGGCTGCGCAGGTACGCCCGGTGCTTGGGCGCGTCGGGCCAGCAGTGGAACCCCGGCATGTCGATCCTGACGGACACCGTGGTGCGGATCATGGGCTCACCCCGATGAGCGACATGAACTCCGCGCGGGTCTTCTCGTCGTCGCGGAACAGCCCGCGCGTGGCGCTTGTGATGGTCCGCGTTCCCGGGCGGTTCACGCCCCTCATGGTCATGCAGGTGTGCTCGGCCGCGATGACGACCCCCACACCCTTCGGCGCCAGGTGGCTCATGATCGCGTCCGCGACCTGCGAGGTGATCCGCTCCTGCAGCTGCAGCCGGCGCGAGTAGCACTCCACCAGGCGGGCCACCTTGGACACGCCCAGCAGCCGGCCGTCGGGGATGTACCCCACGTGCGCGTGCCCGATGAAGGGCATCATGTGGTGCTCGCATATCGAGCAGACCGGGATGTTGGCCACGACCACCATGTCGTCGCAGTCGGTCTCGAAGGTCCGCGCGAGGATCGCCTCCGGGTCGAGGTCGTACCCCGACAGCAGCTCGTCGAGCGCCCGCTCGACGCGCGCAGGGGTGTTCTCCAGCACCTCGGCGTTGGTCACGTCGCCCCACTTGCTCAGGATCTCGCTGACCCGGTCGGCTATACTCTCCCTATACGCCACGGGCATCGCCCCACAGGACGCGGTGGAGCTGCGGCAGGAGCCGCGCGCTCGGTGGCAGGTCGCCGCCGTCGCGGGCGAACCAGCTCGCCAGGGTGGCGGGCTCGACCGAGCCTGCCCTGCTCACCGGGTTGTACCCGGCCTGGAGGATGAGCGGCACCGCCGGCAGCCGCCGGCCTATCTCCACGGCGCGGTCGAAGTCCGCGCGGGAGTGGATGACCACCTTGATCTGCACGCTGGTGCACCCCAAGAGGTCGCAGACCAGGCCGGACAGCGCGTCCATCGAGAGGTCGGCCTTTGGCGAGATCGTCACCAGGTCGGCGAGCCTGAGCCACCCCTGGCGGATCGTGCCCTGCGTCTCCACGTGGACCGTCTTTCCCATGCGCGTCAGCAGCGTGACGAGCCTCTCCAGGTCGTACATGGCCGGATTGCCCCCGGTGATCACGACCAGCCGGCACGGGCCGAGGCCGGACACGGTGTTCACGATCTCGTCCTCGCTCATGTGCGTGGCGCCCTCCGTGCCCCGGGCGTACTTGGTGTCGCACCAGGAGCACCGGGAGTCGCACCCGGCGAGCCTAACGAACACGGCCCTGCGGCCGATGTGCTCGCCCTCGCCCTGGATCGTCGGCCCGAAGATCTCCGAGACCGGCAGCAGCGGCATCATCCGCGGTACTCCGCATAGGAGGTCGGCGTCTCCCACAGCCTCACCGAGGCCAGCCTGACCCTCTTGCCCCCGCCGAGCGGCAGCGAGTCGATCGCGCCCTCGAGCCGGCCAAAGAAGTCGATGGCCATGTTCTCCGCCGTCGGCACGTAGCCCAGGGCCTCGTTCAGGAGCTTGTGGTCGACCCGGCGGATGATCTCGTCGTGGACGCATCTCGAGAGGTCCCCGAAGTCGAGGACCATCCCGCCGGTCATGCACGCCGGGTCGCAGGCCAGGGTGACCTGCATTCGGTAGGTGTGCCCGTGGATGGCGGCGCACTTGCCCGGGTGCCCCGGGAGATAGTGAGCCGAGTCGAAGGTGAACTCCTTCGTCACCTCGATGTCACTCATTTCCCCCGCCCCCGGGTCTTGAACGCGTCCAGCTCCTCGCGGGTGACCCGCCACTGGCGCTTGATCTTGAATCCCTTCAGGTCCCCGTCCCGTAGCAGGACGTGGACAGTCGTTACCGTCACATTGAGCTCCTCGGCCACCTGCTGGGGTGTGAGGGCCTGTGTCTGCTGATGCTCTGTCATCATAATCTCCTCACCAGTCGACGGCCCGCGGCGAGCTCCGCTCGCACAGCGTCAGTCTGTCCCTGGTTCTTGTCATTCCCACGTAGAATAACCTCAGAATGCGGTCACGGTGCGCGTTCGACGCGTACTCGGCGTAGCCGGCCGGCGAGAGGTCCGGGAACAGGACCACGTCGTCAGCCTCTCCGCCCTTCACCGAGTGGATGGTCCCCAGGATCACCCTGGGCGACTCCTCCACGCCGAAGGCCCTGACCACACGGATCGTGTAGGGCCAGTCGCCCGTGGCGCCGGTCATCCTCATGCTCTCGAGGAGCGCGATGTCCTGGCTCATCGCCAGCTCCATCGCCTCCGCGTTGAGGTGCTTGGACAGCGTGCCCAGTGGTAGCTGGCCACGCCCCGCGTCCGCGCACGCCTTGAGCAGGGCCTTCTTGCCGCCCCGCTCAAATGCCTTCTTCTCGGCCAGCAGGCTGGCCCATCGCCCGACCTCGTCCCCGGACCAGTCGCGGTCCCCGACCATCAGGCTGCGAACGACCGACATCGTGCGATCGAGCGGGTTCCAGTGGGTGTCCGCCCTCCGGTAGGGGTTCCAGAACGGGATCCCGGCGCGCTTGAGCGCCACGATCACGTCCCGCAGCATGTACGCGCACGTCGCGAGGATCATCGAGGTCCTCCCGGGCTCGCCGATGCCGTCCGGGAGCATCCCCGCAGCCGCGTCGGCGAGGGAGTAGTCCGACCGGACGACCTCCCCGTCGTGGTCCCTGGGCGCGTAGGCCTTCGCGCGGCGGCCTCGGACGCCGGAGATCCATCGCGAGGCGATGGCGTGGACCGCCCGCGGCACCCGGTAGGACTGCTCGAGGACCTTCTCCCGCTCCGGCGGCAGCCTCGGGCTCAGGAACGCGGACGGCGACGCCCCGGACCACTCGTAGAGGTTCTGGTCGTCGTCGCCGATCATTATCAGGTGCTCCGTGGGCCAGGACCTGAGCACCGCCAGCTGGAGCGGCGTGTGGTCCTGGGCCTCGTCCACGAACACGACCTGCTGGTGCGGCAGCACCCCGGTGCCGTTGCACGCCTCGAGCCAGCCGGTAAAGTCCAGCACGCCCCGGGACCGGCACCACTGGTCCCACACGGTGAACCACAGGGCCACCCGCGGCGACCACCGGCCGATCGGGACCATCTGCTGCCGGAGGATCTGCGCGTGCTCGTACAGGGTGATGCCCCCGCCGGACAGCAGGACCTCGTCGGAGATGTCGGCATCCGAGGAACCTTTATCACCAGCAGCACGCATCAGGCTCGGCGGGAGACACTCCGCCGTAGCATATGCGGGGTGATCCCGAGCGAACTCCCTGACCATCGACTCGGCCGGTCTCCCTGCCATCAGGGATCTCCGGCAGCGGGCGTGAAGGGTGCTGATGTTCTCAGCCGGGACTGGCAGGTCCCGGCCGACCACCTCGCGGACTGCTGACCGCGTCATCGAGCATATCGACACCTGGTCTGGGCCGAATGCGTCGGCGTACTCCGCCGCCTTGCGGGCGATCCACGTGGTCTTGCCCGTCCCGGGCGGGCCGTAGATGCGATACTCGAGCGTCATTGCGCCAGGTCCTCCTCGCGGATGCCCCACATGTGCCGCGGCGTGCCGTCGACGGCCTTGAACACCCTGGGCTCCAGGCCCATGCTCCGCAGCCGCTGGGCCATCTGCGTGGTGTTGGCCACGCGGACGCCCCAGCGGGTGCTGGACCGCCGGATCAGGTCGAGCAGGGACACCCACACGAGCCCCTCGCTCCGGAACGGGCCGCTCATGGGCACCTCGCCCTCGACGTCGTCGACCGTCCGCTGGTTGGCCACGTGGTCGCGGATCAGCGCGCGGATCTCGCCCCGCCACGTCGCCTCCACCCCGGCGTCCTCGTCCACGGAGGCCTGGAGAATGGCCTGGGCCAGCTGCTCGTGCGTCGGCGAGGTCTTGGCGGACCGCTTGGGCACCACGACCTTGGTGGCGTCGGCGATGGCCGCCTGGAACGCGGTCGCGGAGAGGAGCTGCGCCGTGGTCAGCATGCAGGCCCCCTCGTCGAACTCCAGGATCAGCTTGGGCTCGTCCCCGGTGATCCGACGGATCGCGACCACCGGCACTCCCAGGTGATCGGAGATCCACTCCAGGCTCGCCCGCTGCTTGGCCTCGGCGCGCTTGACGGACCGGACGATCGCCAGGATCTCGTCGTCCGGGAGCGGCGGGCTGTTCCGCGCGTTCCAGGACGAGAGGATCATGCAGGCCTCGTCCTCCGTCAGCCCCTTCGCGAGGTAGCGCCCGGCCAGCCTGGTGGCCGAGGCGTTCCTGTCGCCCTCGGCAACGCCGGCCAGGAGCGACTCGTACCAGCGAGCGCTGGTCCTGGGCCGCTTGGCCGCCCGGGCGCCGGCCAGGAGGGTGAGGTCGAACTCGGCGAGCGGGACGTCGTCCAGCCCGCGGCCCTCGACCCACTCGTAGTGACCGCCGGACCGGTGCGAGGACGGCGGCGCCACGACGAACCCACCGAGGCCCCGGATGTCGACCTTGGGCAGGACCCCGGACGCCGTCCGGACGTCCCCCTCGGCCGGGTACCGGAAGTACAGGTGGACCCCGCCGCCCCCGGTGCGGACCGCGGGCGTGACCGGGAGCTCCTCGAACGGGAACCCGGCCGCGGCCAGCGACTGCATGCCCTCCTCGCCGTCGATGTCGAGCACCGCGACGCCCGACACCGGGCCGGTGACGATCCCGACGTTGCCGCCTCCGCCCAGCGCCTCGGACAGCTCGTCCGGAGAGAGTCGGCGCTCCTGGTTGGTGCGCCACGCGCCCCGAGGGTGCTTCCCCGGCGACTTGCACCGGCTGCTCCCGCAGGAGCACTTTCCGCTGAGCGACACGGTGTGCACCGGGATCACCGACATGCCGCGGGCCTCGTAGCCCAGGGCCGCCTCAAGGACGCTGCGCATGGCCATCACCCTCAGAGCGGCAGGCTCGACGCGCCGCGCCTCGCTCTCGCTGGTCTGTTCGCTGCCGGTGGCGCCATCGCCGCGGCACGCTTGGCCGCCATGGGCGACACCAGGCTGACGCGGTTGACCTCGATCTCCTCGCCGGTGTTCCTGGACCGCGTCTTAGTCTTGGTGATCGTGAGCATGGCGGTCCTGCCGATCAGCCTATCGGTGTCGATGTCGACCTCGCCGCTGATCCCGAAGGCCTCCAGGTGCTGCTTCAGGCCGAACAGGGCGTGGTCCTGGAGGGACGTGAACGACCTGATCTCCCGGCCGGAGTAGTCGCCGCCCTCCAGCTCCCAGCTCCACACGAGCATGGGGTTGCCGGTCGAGCTCTCCTTCTCTTCGATGTCCACTACCCTCGCCGGGTAGCGGCCTGGCTCGATGATGGTGAACGAACTGCCCACGTCATCGAGGTTGAGTGTGATCCTTACCATTTCTGCACCTCTGCGATGTCTCTAGCCGCTATGATCCCTGACGTCGCCGCGGCTACGAACGAGTCGAGGTATCCGGATGCGTTTCCTATCACGTGCAGCCCGGGCACGCCCATGCAGCGCCAGTTGCGATCGATCGCAACCCTGCGCGAGTAGTACTTGACCTCGGGCGCGTACACGAGCGAGTCCTCTCCGAGCACCCCGGGCACGATGCGATCGAGCCCTACCAGGTAGTCCTGGAACTCGCGATCGAGGCCATCGGCCTCTGCGAGGAATCCGCCGATGTCCACCCCGGACACCGACTGGTGGTTCGTCCTGTACGGGTTCGCGACGCGGTCGTACGCGGGATCGGTCTCGACCCCGGCCACGAAGTCCACGGCCCGCTGGACGACGGTGTGCCCCTCGGCCGCCGCGTTGATGGCTCGGGCGATCGACTTCACAAGGTCCTGTGTGTCGGTCTCCGTCATCGCCGCTGCCGGCAGCTTGGCCATGATGGCGCAGTTGGACGACCCCGTCCGCTGCGCCGGGTCGAGGTAGCTGTGGCCGTTCACGTTCCTGATCCCCATGCTCTGGTGGTTCTCGTTCACGATCGAGCCGTGGTGGTTGCAGCAGAACGACCTGAGCCGGCCCCGCTCCATCTTCCAGTCGTAGAACGTCTCGAACAGCGGCGCCAGGACCTCGGCCGGCGTCTCGAGCCGGATGCCGATGCCCGCGGGCCCTGGCAGGAACGTCGCCCCGAGGCGGCGCAGGGTAGCCTCGGCCCAGGGCTGGCCGTCGAGGCCGGTCGCGAGCATGACGTGGTTCGCGCCCACCCACCCGAGCACGCCCCGGGCATCCTTCACGTAGGCGCCGCTGACGCGCTCCCCGCGGGTGCTCACGCCGGTCGCCATGACGCCGGTGAGAAACCGGACCCCCGCGGCGCCGAGCTCCTCGCGCATGGCGATGATCGACCGGCGTATGCCGTCCGAGCCCACGTGCCGCAGCGGGTAGCTCGAGAACCTGAACCCGTCGCGGCTGAACCGCTCCGACGCCTCGCCGTGGACGGGGTCGAGCACCACGCCCTCGGTGCCGGCCAGCCGGGCCACCTCCTCGTCGACGTGGCGCATGATCGGGTAGGCGTCGGCGTCGAAGAGCTCCTCGCCCTGCGTGCCCCGGGTCAGGCTGATGGTGTTCTTGCCGTCGCTGAACCCGCCGGCCCCACCGACGCCGCACAGCATGTCGCACACGCCGCAGTCGCACGCCGGGCTCTGCGGGCACGAGCGCTCGGGCATCTCCCGGCCGCGCTCCACGATGACCACCCTGCGGCCGAGGCCCTGGCGGGCCAGCTCGGACGCGGCGAACAGGCCCGCCGGGCCGGCGCCGATGATCAGCACCCTGCCCGATGTGGCGCTCACTGGACCGCCCCCATGATGTCGGCGATCGTCGGATCCCATATCCCACGGCCGAGCCGGCGGGTCCGGTCCTTGGCCATGTGGCGAATGTCGAGGTCGTTGATCCAGTCGTCGGTCAGCAGGTGGCGCCGGATGCGCTCCACGGGCTCGCCGCTCTCGTCGTCCTCGACGACGACCTGCCGGGACAGCCGGGCCAGGATGTCGACGAACGCCCCGCACTCCATGCCCAGGGCGCCGGACAGGGCCGGGCAGATGGCCTTGCGCTTCTCCTCGTGCTTCTCGAGGGCCACCATGATGACGTGGACGCGGCGGTCCGGGTCCGGGAGGTAGGCCAGGTCACGCAGCGCCCGGATGAGCTTGCGCATCTGGTCGCCCGTGCGCATCCAGTCCTGGCGGGTCGGCACCGGCGACCGGCCGAGGTCGTTGTAGGTGTCCACGCCCTCGCCGATCTCGCCGAGGATCGTGCCCATGCTGAACTTGCGCTGGATCTCGGTCAGGCTGTCGACCACCACGCATCGGTAGTAGTCGTTGTCGTTCGCCAGGAACTCGTAGATCTTCTGGAAGTCCGTCCACGACCGCGGCCGGACGATGTCGATCCACTCGCTGTCGAGGATCCCCGCGCTGTCCAGCGTGGTGACGCCGGAGTCGACGTCTATGAACAGCACCGGCCGGGTGGCCTCGCAGTAGACCGCGGTGCCGGCCAGCAGGGTCTTGCCCGCTCCCGAGTCGCCGTAGATGAGCGCGTTCAGGTGCCGCCCGGCGGTGTCGGGCAGCTCGATCGGGACCGGCAGCGCGGGTCTGGTCCGGGTCACTGGGCCTCACCCCCCGCGGCCGCGGCCTCTCTCTCGGCCCGGCTGGTGTACATGTTGTCGAGTATGAACCCCATGTCCTCGCCCCGCTGGTACGCTATGCACGGATCACGGAACGAGCAGGTGCCACACCGCACCGGGTTGGGCTGCGGGTAGATCCGCACCGACGCCGGCGACAGGTCACGGCACTGGTTGTACGCCCTGTGCAGGAACGCGTCGATCTGCGCGCGGGTGCGGAAGATCTTCTCGCGGACGAACAGCGGGGCCGTGGTCCGCTTGGTCGGGAAGGCCTTGCGCAGGCCATTGTACAGGACCCCTATGATCTCCTCGCCCTCCAGCCCGAGGTCGCCGAGGCACTGCTGCCCAAGCCACACCTGGGCCGTGAACTGGTGATCCAGGTCGAAGTGGGCCGCGCTGAATCTCGTGTACGTCTTGTGCTCGAGCGAGAACAGCCGGCCCGAGTCGAGGTCGCGGATGATCCCGTCCAGCCTCGCCGTCATCGTGTAGCGCGACAGCGTGTTCTTGCCCGGGATCGGTATCCTCGCGGTGAGCGTGGCCTCGGTGGCCAGCACCTCGAACCCCGGGTCGTCGCCGTAGTGGTCGACGTACCCAGCCAGCATGGCCGTGCCCAGGTCCTCGATCTCGTCCATCGCCCGGACGTCGTCCTCCCACTGCGGAGAGATCTCCGCCCGGCGTGCGGCGCACCACTCGACGAATGCTCCGACAGGGTCGGCGCCGCTCTTGTAGAGGGCCTCGAGCGCGGCGTGGATGCCGGTCCCCAGGTCCAGACTTTTGCTTACCCTCCTGGGCCGGTAGCCCAGGCGATACCCCAGGTGCCAGGCGAGCCTGCACGCCGCGGCGTCCAGTTGGCTCGGGCTGACCCCTTTGAAATTGTCGCTTCGCATTGCATCTCACATGTCTGCGTGCTGACCAGATATATCCTGCGATTGTTCAAACGCTCCGGCGCATCACTCTCTTGTCCTGCTATATCCCGCTGCGGCCAGGGGCCATTGGTATTGTAAGAGCGCGCAGGGGCCATCGCGGCGAGGCGCCCCGGCCGAGCGGGCCAGCGAGGATCCGCCGGCACCAGTGTGGTGCCCCGCCGCGGCTATCACCCTTTCGAGTGCGCCGCCCAATACAAAAAAAAGAGGGTCATTTCGAAAAGCGAGTTTTCGGAAAACACGCTTTTCGAAACGACCCCCCCTTTGTGACCGCCACCGAGCGGTTCACCGACGTGTATGGGAAGGTATATGACGTCATGGGACAACATGTGGTGTGAGGAACGAACATGCGAAACACACCTCAGTACATAGTCCGGGTGGACCGCCCCGAGTGGGACGCCCCCCGGTGCTCCGAGGCCGCCGACGATGCCGGCCTCCAGGCGGCGCCCGATGCCGCAGGGATCGCGGTAGGCGGATGCGCCGACGAGGCCGGCGCGGGGTACTCCTTCGAGTACTACAGCATCGTGGACGCGGTGTGGGAGGAGGCCTGAACGGCCCACGCCC
>JGI24708J26588_10001713_pt1 | contig 17163 bp, 12 predicted proteins | sample BioPla1DNA2_FD_26588 | JGI IMG/M metagenome (IMG submission 26588) | reverse complement strand
GAGAACTAGTAATTTTACCACGCGTCCTTCAGAGAGCTTTTGGTTGGTGAGAAAAAGCAGGATTTAGGTAAGATGAATACATCTCGAGAGCTACACACCGAATAATATTTTGATAATATTTAGTAGGCTGTGTCGGAATCCTACCGTTATCTTGGAGAAGCAATGATGGTTGCTTACTGAGGTTGTATTTTGTGCAACAAAAACAAGGTGGTACCGCGAATTAGAACTCGCCCCTGTTATGATACGGGAGGCGGTTTTTTTGTATCAAAATGCACAAAACCATCAAAAATTAACTTCGAGGAGGAGAAAAGATGAACAGAAAAACATTTTTTTTGACAGTGTTGTTAGTTATGGTGGTTTTGGCTTATACTGGCGTCGTTATGGCTGCCGGTAAGACGATAGGCATTATTCAGTATGTTGAGCATAACGCGTTAGATGCATCCCGCGAAGGCTTCATCAAAGCCTTAGAAGATAGTGGATTTGTTATTGGAGAAGATGTAGATATTGATTACCAAAACGCGCAAGGTGATGCGGCAAATTTATCTACGATAAGTGACAGATTTGTTGCTAGAAAAGTTGATTTAGTATTAGCGATTGCTACTCCTGCGGCCCAATCAATAGCAGGTAAAACCATGGATATTCCTATTTTGGCAACGGCAGTTACCGATTTTGAAGTAGCGAGACTGGTTGATTCAAATGAAGTTCCAGGTGGAAATGTTACGGGAACTACAGACATGAATCCCATTAGGGATCAAATAGCACTTTTGTTGGAATTGGTTCCGGAAGCAAAGAAAATAGGGCTTTTGTACACCTCGAGCGAAGATAACTCGGTTTTGCAAGCACAAATTGCCAAAAAGATTATCATGGATTTGGGGCTCGAGTATCAAGAGGTCACAATCTCTAACTCAAACGAAGTGCAGCAGGCCGCGCAATCTCTAGCACGCAAGGTGGATGCTTTGTATATTCCCACAGACAATATCGTTGCCTCTTCTATGCCCGTTGTTTATGGGGTATCAGTAGACGCTAAGCTGCCTGTGATTAATGGGGAAGAGAATCAAGTGGTTAATGGCGGTTTAGCCACCTTAGGTGTTAATTACTTTGATTTAGGATACCAGACCGGTTTAATGGCTGTGAGAATCTTTAATGGTGAGGAGCCGTCCACCATGCCAATAGAGGGAGCCAGAGGATTTGATTATATCATTAATGGTGGAGTAGCCGAAGAGATAGGGCTCGCCATCCCCGAACACCTTTTAGAGCATGTTGTTCATTTTTAGATCGATAGTAGAAAAATCGATTAACCGAAAGGTTGATCGATTTTTTTACAGGATAAGCTAGTGAAAAGAGGAAATATGTAAAGAATAATCAAAGCGGGTAAATATAGTGTTATACAAAATTTCAACTAGAAAGGGAAAGTTATGGATTTAATTATTAGAAATGCTAAGTTGCGTGATAAAAAGGAACTATACGATCTCGGTATTGAAAATGGGAAGTTTACGCAAATAGAAACTACGATCAAAGACGAGGGAAAACAAGAGATTGATGCCGGGGGAAACTTGGTTATTCCACCGTTTATAGAATCTCATGTGCATTTAGACTCTGCCTTGACTGTTGGTAACCCGCGTTTTAATGAAAGTGGTACCCTTTTAGATGGAATCGCCATATGGGGTGAATATAAAGAAGGAATAACTAAAGAACGAATCAAGGCAACGGCTAAGGAGACAATTCTTTGGGAAATGGCAAATGGAGTATTACGCATTAGAACACATGCAGATTCAACTGAACCGAGTTTACTAACTGTGCAGGCACTGTTGGAATTAAAAGAAGAGATGCGAGATTATGTTGATATTCAGGTTGTGGCTTTTCCGCAAGATGGGATACTTGCCCACCCGCAATCTGCCGAACTTCTAGAGAAGGCAGTAAAGATGGGTGCAGATGTCATCGGTGGAATACCGCAAGTGGAATTTACGAGAGAAGATGGGATCCGTTCAATTGAAATAGTCTTTGAACTGGCCCAGAAATATGAAAAGCTCATTGATATTCACACAGATGAGACAAGTGATGACCAATCACGCTTTGCGGAAGTCATTGCGAAGCACGCTGTTTTAAGCGGTATGGAGGGTATGGTTACGGCAAGTCATACAACTGCCATGCATAATTACGATAATGATTATGCTGCTAAGTTAATTGGTCTACTGAAGAGAGCTGAGATTAATATTATCACAAACCCGGCCTCAAACGCGCTATTGCAAAACAGGTTAGATGGTTATCCACGAAGAAGAGGACACACCCGAGTTGACGAGCTTTTGCACGCCGGTGTTAATGTTAGTATCGGTAATGACAATATAATGGACCCTTTTGGACCCTTAGGAAAAGGAAGCATGTTGCAATCGGCTAATCTTTTAATTCATACTGCACATTTAAGTGGAAGTAACTTAATTCCCAAGGTTTTTGATTTAATTACCATAAACGGAGCCAAAACACTAAATCTAACTGACTATGGTATTGAACTTGGAAACCAAGCAGATCTTGTCATTTTAGATGCTAAGGATGAATATGAGGCTCTTCGGTTATTGAGTGAGGCTATCTACGTTGTTCGCAAGGGTAGGGTTGTTGTGGAAACTAAAGTTGCTGAAAGGGAAATCACCTTAGGTTCGGAAACTGTAACCGTTGATTTTAAACGCTAAAGAAAAAAGTTTACTAAAAGTGTTAAGAAGATTGACACGAATATACTTGGAAGCATGTTGCCCACAGATATCTTGGTGAGTTTAAGCATGTTTAGTCCGATTGCTAGAATTAAGATGCCCCCCGTTGCTGTTATTTCCAAAAGCACGGGGTCACTTAATATTGGAGCGATAAAAGTTGCCAAAAGCGCAATGGCACCTTGGTAAAGAAAAACAGGAAGGGCAGAAAAAGCGACACCCACACCTAACGACGCGGCAAAGAAGATGGCTGAAATGCCGTCTAGCATTGACTTTGCAAATAGCACGCTATGATCGCCTTGCAAGCCACTATTTAAACCACCGATTACGGCCATGGCGCCGATACAATAAACCAATGTTGCCGTTAAAAATCCTTGAGTAAATGTGTTGCTCCCATCTGGCCCATCTTTAGGCTTCATACTTTTTTGCAAGCGATCTCCTAATTTAGCTAATTGTTTTTCTATATTTAATAGTTCTCCAATGATGCTTCCGATGATTAAAGAAGCGAAAGGAAGAATTATATTTGATGTTTGTAATGCCATGGAGATCCCGATAATTATAACGGCTAAAGAAACGGCATGCATAATAATGTCTTTGATGTTCTCGGGAAAACTAACAATGTTACCGAGAAATGCACCTAAGATTATGGCAAGAGCGTTAATGATGGAACCCAATAGAACCAAGGCAAAGCCCTCCAATATTCGAATTATCTGGTACGTTTCGACTTTTAACTGACTATCCCTGCCGATTAGAGATGTAATTCCTTTGGTGTTGCCACAAAAAGTTTTAAGATGTCAAGCCATAAATCCTCTTCTTCAACATCAAAACCTGCTTTTTCCAGATTGAATTTAGTTGTCCTATTTATATTGGCCCCGGAAACTTTGACAACTAGGGGATTGNCAACATTCATTATTTTATTAAGTACAGGTTTATCCGATAGGACATGCTCTAACATAACTAATCTTCCGTGGGGTTTGAGAACCCGTTTGATTTCACTTAGTCCCAACAAAGGGGCGGGAACTGAGCAGAAGACACAACTGGTGAGCACGGTATCAAAAGTATGATCGTCAAAAGAAAGGTTCTGCGCATCCATTTCGAGAAGTGTGACGTTAAGTTCCAGTTCGTTAACGAGATTGTGGGCATGCCGTAACATTTTTGAACTAAAATCTATGGCTGTAACTTGATGTTCAGGTGAATAATAAGGAAGATTTGCTCCTGTACCAACTCCTATTTCCAGAATCTTCGTGCCTTTAATCATAGTGAAGGGCTTTTCTCGCCATTTATTAGTTCCTTTAGTCATGGCTCTATCCATGAAATTGAAAACTCCGGCGATCCGATCATATCTACGCCGGATCTTTTCACTATGTTCCATTTTCCCACCTCTATTCCAATAGTGTTTTCTCCTCTTGCGTGCAAGTATCCTTCGCCGCAACCTAACAAAGAGGTCCCAAATAACAAATGGAAAAGGGTATACACTTAAGAAATTGGTCATGGAAACGATATAATATAGTAAATAGTGACTTATTGCAGGGGTTGTAAGATATGAAAAAACTCGCCGTGGGCATTCTGGCTCATGTAGATGCAGGTAAAACCACGTTATCAGAAGGTATGCTATATCTTAGCGGTAAGATTCAGACGCTTGGCCGTGTAGACAAAAAGGATGCCTATTTAGATACCCATGATTTAGAACGCAAGCGGGGCATAACGATCTTTTCAAAGCAAGCCATATTTGACCTCGGTGATACTGAGATTACTCTTTTGGACACGCCGGGACACGTGGATTTTTCCACCGAGATGGAACGGACACTTAGGGTTCTTGATTATGCGATTTTAGTGATCAGTGGTGCTGACGGTGTACAAGGGCATACGAAAACCGTCTGGCAGCTTCTTTCCTTATATAATATCCCCGTTTTTTTGTTTGTTAATAAAATGGATCAGCCGGGAACAAGTAAAAGTGTCTTACTGGAGAAGTTGAAAGATGAGCTTAGTGAAGTTTGCGTTGATTTTAGTTTAGACGGAACGGAGCAATTTTATGAAGAGCTAGCCCTCTGTCACGATGATTTGATGGATGATTTTATTAATAATGAAACCATTGATATGAGGCGGATTATAAAGGCAATCTCAGAGCGAAAGGTATTCCCTTGCTTCTTTGGTTCTGCCTTAAAACTTGAGGGCGTAGGGGAATTCATGGAGGGACTGTCGAAATACACCGAAGAAATGGAATATCCCGATGAATTTGGAGCCCAAGTATTTAAAATCTCCCGTGATGAGCAGGGGCAACGATTAACACACCTAAAGGTTATAGGGGGTAGCCTTGAAGTTAGGGACCCCGTAATTAGTGAGGAATGGGAAGACAAGGTCAATGAGATCCGTCTATATTCGGGGGAAAGATATGAAATTATAAATTCTGTTGGGGCGGGTTCCATTTGTGCAGTGACAGGATTATCGCAAACTAGACCAGGTGAGGGTTTAGGTATAGCGAACCATTTTCAAGCACCCATATTAGAGCCGGTTTTGGCTTATCAAGTACGATTGCCGAAAGGTATTGATGCTAAAGAAATACTACCTAAACTAAGGGAAATAGAAGAGGAAGATCCGGAATTACGCATTATTTGGAATGAGGAGTTGCAAGAGGTCCAAGTTCAGCTCATGGGTGAAGTTCAGATTGAGATTTTACAAAGTCTTATAAAGCGAAGGTTTGGTATTGCGGTTCAATTTGATGCCGGCGAGATTCTGTATAAAGAAACTATTACAAATACGGTTGAAGGCGTGGGTCACTTTGAACCACTCAGGCATTATGCTGAGGTTTTATTACTTTTGGAGCCCACGGAATTGGGCAGTGGCTTACAGTATGTTGTTGAGTGCAGTGAGGATCTTTTGCCTAAAAACTTGCAAAGATTGATATTAACCCACCTTAAAGAGAAGGTGCACAGAGGTGTGCTTACGGGTTCGCCGATTACTGACCTGAAAATTACTTTAATTGGTGCTAGATACCATCTTAGTCATACTCAAGGTGGTGATTTTAGAGAGGCAACCTATAGGGCTGTTAGGCAAGGTCTGAAGATGGCAAAGTCCACTTTGCTTGAACCGTATTACTCGTTTCAGCTTGAGGTTCCAGAAACGGCAGTGGGAAAGGCCATAACCGATATTGAACGCATGCAAGGTGTTTTTGAGATAGGGCAAGCGAGTAACGGTACGGTTATTTTGGAGGGAAGCGCACCCGTTGTTAATATGCAGAATTATCATAGAGAAGTACGGGCTTACACCAAAGGAGCAGGCACCCTTTCGTGTAGTTTTTATGGATACAAACCATGCCATAATCAAGAAGAAGTGGTTGTGAGAATAGGTTATAATTCGGAAAAGGATCTTAGTAACCCAACCGGCTCGGTCTTTTGCTCTCAAGGATCGGGATTTTATGTTCCGTGGGACAAGGTTAGAAATTATATGCATCTAGATAGCTCTTTACCGAAAACACAGATGGAATCTCACGATGTAAGCGGTGGAAGAAAGTACAATGATTACTCGTTGCATGATGATATGGGCTATGAATTTTTGGAGGGTGCCGGTGGTAGAAACCGAGGGGAGAAACAAAACTGGAAAAAAAGAACCGAAAATAGGACAATCGAGAGCCCACAAACGAAATCCACTGAAGCGGTAAGAGAAGACTACTTGCTTGTGGACGGATATAATGTCATCCACCAATGGCCTGAGTTAAAAGAGTTCGCCGACGAAGATATGGATATTGCCCGAATTAAACTTTTAGATGCTTTGGCCAGTTATCAAGGTATAAGAATGTGCAAGATCATTGTTGTCTTTGATGCATATCGGGTTCCAGGGCATTTAGAAACAGTCTATCAGCATCATAATATCCATGTAGTGTTTACCAAAGAGGCGCAAACGGCAGATGAATATATTGAAAAGTTTGCCCATGATTTTCATAAGAGGTATAATATCAAAGTTGCCACATCCGATGGTTTGCAACAAGTCATAATTAGAGGGGCAGGCAGTACCCTATTATCTGCAGGAGAACTACGGGAAGAAGTGAAACAAGTTGCAGAAAGTTTATTGCGTCATTACTCCGGCGAGTACAGATTGGACAAAACACCTCTAGAAGATGTACTTTCCAGTGATATAATGCGCTTGATGATCGACTTGAAAGAGGGGAATTAGGGTCAAAATACCATGGTTTTCCGCAAAAGAAATTAATTAATTTAGGCAAAAATATAATTATATAATCGTCTAAACACGATGTCAATACTTAATTTGAGTTTTATTCAAATTTATGTTATGATGATAGAGAACTACCTTGAAAACTCGTATGAAGATACGGGTTTTTTAAGTAGTTTAAAATAAAAAAATGGAGGAACCTAAATGGATTTGTTAAACCAGCAAGTAACACATGATAGTTTTGGTCAAGGTACAGTTGTTGAGTATAATGATTCATATATAAGAGTTGACTTTCCTAAAGGTGAAAAAAGATTCATCTATCCCGATGCATTAGGGGAATTCCTTTTTTTAGTTGATAAAAAAATAGCCGCCAAGGCCAAGAATTTCAAGGCAAAGATCGAAGCGAAAAGGGAAGAAGAGAGAATTGTCCAAGCTAAAATGGACGCCATTGAAGAAGAAAAGAGACGGCGTCGTTTAGAGCGCGAACAGATTATGAAAAACCACAAACTTTCCCCAGTGTCGCAAGCAGCATTTTGGGTTGATGAAGAAGAAGCGGACGTGGTCTTTTCGGATTGGCAGGTTTTTACGGGTCTGAGAATGAGCGGTAAAAATGAAGGTAAGCCAAATAAGCTAGTGCGTTTACATCAGAATAGTGCGTGCATCATCACTCAACGCGAAGCTGATGTTAACGAGAATATGCGGCGTATTACAGGTGTTTTCATGGTGGATGAAAAATTCATTGGTAAGTTGTGCGAAGACGGAAATATTACGGCCCATCCCAAGTACAGGCTTCGCTTGTCGGAGGATGAGGCGCAAAAGCTTCCTTTTTGGAAATACTATGTTAATGAGCGGTACCCACATAATATGACTTGGAATAGTGGAAGATCCCGGTACTTTGAAAATGTGTGGATGGCCCAAGTTTTACGCGATATTCTAGCCATAAAGTCCGCGCCGGAGGATAAGGCTTTTCTCGAAGATTTTCTTGAGTATTTTTGCGATATGAATAGGCTAGTTATGGAAGAAATACCTGAACCCAACGGTGCTTTAGTAAGGGTCAAGGTTGGATAAAGCAGAATGTAAGCAACTTCGCGCTATAGGACAATAGAAGCGAAGTTGCTTTTTTTTAGTGCTACTCCACAGACATTGCGCCCTCTAGCTGGGGTGAAATAGATTCTTTTCAATTAAATAACTTGACAAGGTAAAACAGACCATGATATTATAATGAAAATCGTAAATTGGAAGTTTTAGACACGGCTAATTCGTTACCAAATCAGGCTTGTTTAAGGAGAAGAGTAATGTGTGCAGAAATTGACCGCGCGGAAAAAGACTTTACATTTTTAGATATAATTATTTGCACAATCGTTACACCATTTTGTAACGTCTTTTCGGTTTTGCCTAGTAAAACTTGTTGAAGTGCTTACTTATTACTGGTACATGACAAGAGCAGGAGGCGAATCACCTCGGGCTCTTTTTTTATCGGATTTGTTTGCAAAGTAGATTGTAAACTGCTNGGAAAGGATTTGATTAAATGTCTGATACATACTGCGTTTTATCTGTGCTTGTGAATAATGAATCTGCCGTACTTGCCAGAGTATCCTCTCTTTTTTCTCGAAGAGGTTTTAATATTAAAAGCCTTGTTATGGGTGAAACGGAGAGACCTGAGATTNCTCGCATGATTATTACTTTTTATGGCGATGATTACACAAAAGATCAGATGGTTAAGCAGTTAGATAAGCTACATGATGTTCTAAAGATTGAGCTTCTAGACATGAGAACAGCCTTATCTCGAGAACTTTTGCTAGTAAAGGTTCAGGCTAAACAAGGGCAAAAGGGCGAAATTTTGCAGGCTAGCTCGGTTTTTAACGCAGACGTGTTGGAGGTGGCACCNGATTCTTTGACGCTGGAATTAAAACACGAAGGCGAAAAAATTGAAGGTTTCATTGAATTCTTAAAACCATACGGTATCATGGAACTTTGCCGCACGGGGGTAACGGCTGTTGGTAGAGAAAGCCTTGCCCTTGGCTAAGGGTAGTTTAGTTCCCCATATTTTAGATGAGTTTATGCAGGAAATTAGGGAGTTTTCTTGAATTATTGTAAGTCCAAAGACTAGCGACAACGGGAATTTAAGTTGTAAAACTCTTGGCATAATGCCAAATAATAAAGAACGCATATTGAGGACGTGGGAACAAAGGTCCTCGCTGTTCGGAAATGGGTGGGAGGAGATGACTTTGNAAAAAAAGAACAGAATTTACATTATTGATGTAACCAATCGCGATGGCGTACAGACCGCAAACATTGGTCTTTCTAAATTTGAGAAAACTATGCTAAACTACTACCTTGGACAAATGGGAATTTATCAAAGTGAGTTTGGTTTTCCTTCTTTAGAGCACGAGTGGAATTATCTAAATGCCAACCTGGAGCTATCAAAACAAGGGGTTATGGGCGATTTGATATTAAGTGGCTGGACCAGGGCCGTTGCAGACGATGTTTATGCAGCGGTTAAGCATACAAATGTCAAGCATTTAAATCTTTCCATATCAACATCGGAGATTATGACCAACGGAAAATTTGGTGGAAAAAAGAACCGCGAAGATGTCATCACCATGATGACGGAGGCGGTTATCGCAGCGAAAGAAGCGGGCATCGAAACAGTGGGGGTCAATGCAGAGGATGCCTCCCGGACTGAAGTATGCGATCAACGCTACGATGAAGATTACTTGGTAAGGTTCTCCCGTGCAGCTGTGGAGCATGGGGCTGATCGCATAAGATATTGTGATACCTTAGGCTACGACCGCACTATTTCTATTTATGATAGTGTAAAACGAATTGCCGAAGCGGTTCAGGTTCCTATTGAATTACATTGCCATAACGATCTTGGTTACGCCGTGGCAAACTCCGTCGAAGGTGCCATGGGCGCCATCGATGCCGGAGTCCCTGCTTACATCAATACTACAGTTAACGGTATGGGCGAGCGTGCTGGTAANGCCGACATGGTTTCAGTATTATTAGCCTTGACAAAATCCCGAGGCATGCAAGGTAAAGATATCTTGGATCCTAAGATAGATTTAACCCAGTCATGGAAGATCTGTAATTATGTGGCTACCGCTTTCAGACAACCTATCCCAATTAATGCGGTGGGAGTTGGTTCTAATGCGTTTGCNCATGAATCTGGAATTCACGCAGATGGGATGCTTAAGGATAGGAGTAATTATGAACTTTATTCCCCCGATGAACTTGGTATATCTGAGTCAGAAATAAGAAAAATCGGGCGAATTATTACTACAGGTGAATATGGTGGTCTCAAGGGACTACTTCATGTCTACGAGAGTTTAGGAATTGAGCTGGAAGATGAACGGGAGACTTTACGATTGGTTCAATATACCAGTGCCCATAATCAACGGCCACTAAACGAAGATGAATTAAGATTTATTGCTGAACACCCAGCAGAAGTGGAGCAAATTTTGACAGTTACTCCAAATAGGAAGTAATTACTCTTTTCAAGAGAGTATGTAATTAGTTTGGGGTTAGAGTGCCTACTCTAGCCCTGATTTTTTCGGTAAAGTAATCAATCTTGTGGAACAACTAATTTCAGGAGGCAAAAACAATGGTAAATGGAAGACGTAAAGAAAGCAATCACGTAGCAAATCCATCTCGAGAAATACCCTTGTTTAATTCTAGGGCATCTTTTGAGGTGGAAGGAAAGAAGTATAATTATTATCGGTTAGAGGCACTAAAAGAAGCGGGTATAGCTGATCCTGCGAAGTTACCATTTACTATTAAGATTTTGCTAGAATCAGTACTGAGATTACATGATGGTTTTTCCATTACTGAAGAGCATGTTCGTAATCTAGCTAAATGGGGAACAGATGAGGTTGATTTATCAATTGATGTACCATACAAGCCCGGCAGAGTTATTTTACAAGATTTCACTGGTGTTCCCGCTGTAGTCGATTTGGCTTCATTGCGCAAAGCCATGGCCGATTTAAATGGAGATCCCAATTTGATTAACCCCCATGTGCCTGTGGATCTGGTTATAGATCACTCGGTACAAGTGGACAAGGCAGGCACCCCAGATTCTTTGATGTTCAACATGGAAAAGGAATTTAGCCGCAATGAAGAAAGATATAATTTTTTAAGTTGGGCTCAAAAAGCTTTTACCAATTACAAGGCAGTACCACCCGGTGTGGGCATAATTCATCAGGTGAATTTGGAATACCTTGCTTCAGTGGTGACAAGTGTTGAACTAGAAAATGGCGAGCTCCAGGCCTTTCCTGATACTTTAGTGGGTACCGATTCCCATACTACCATGATCAATGGTATTGGTGTGTTGGGGTGGGGTGTTGGNGGAATAGAAGCAGAAGCAGGAATGCTCGGACAGCCATCCTATTTTCCCGTTCCGGAAGTTGTGGGAGTTAAACTAATAAATTCTCTACCGGCGGGAACTACGGCTACAGATCTAGTTCTTAAGATCACTCAGGTTTTGCGTAAGCATAATGTGGTGGGTAAATTTGTGGAATTTTTCGGTCCGGGTGTTACCGGTATGTCCTTAGCAGATCGGGCTACTGTCGCCAATATGGCTCCTGAATATGGAGCAACGTGTGGTTTTTTCCCAATTGACGAAGAATCTTTAAATTATCTTCGTTTAACCGGGCGAAGTGAGGAGCATGTGAGCTTAGTTGAGGCTTATACAAAAGCTAATGGAATGTTCTTTACTCCAGACAATGAACCGAATTTTACTGAAACGGTTGTTGTGGATCTAGGGGAGGTAGAACCGAATTTAGCCGGTCCTAAACGCCCGCAAGATCTTATTCCTTTATCTAAGATGCAGTCTGAGTTTGTAAAAGCGTTAGAAGCTCCGCAAGGTCATAGTGGGTTTGGTTTAACAGGTGATGATGTAGAAAAGAAAATTGGAGATTTAACCCACGGCTCCATTGCCATTGCATCAATTACTAGCTGCACCAATACCTCTAATCCCTTTGTTATGTTAGGTGCGGGGTTATTGGCTAAAAAGGCAGTTGAGAAAGGTTTGAAGGTGCCTGAGTATGTTAAGACAAGCCTAGCACCCGGTTCTAAAGTGGTGACAGCGTATCTACAAGAGGCAGATCTCTTAGAACCTTTAGAATCTTTAGGCTTTGGAGTTGTGGGTTACGGTTGTGCTACTTGTATAGGTAATAGTGGCCCTTTAGCCCCCGAGGTTGCAAAACCCATAATTGATGGGGACTTGGTGGCGGCTGCGGTTGTTAGTGCTAATCGTAATTTCGAAGGACGGGTGCATCCGTTAGTAAAGGCAAATTACCTGGCATCACCAATTTTAGTGGTGGCTTATGCTTTAGCCGGAAATATCAACTTTGATTTACAAAACGATTCCTTTGGTAAAGATGAAGAAGGAAACGACGTGTATTTAGCAGATATTTGGCCGTCAACTGAAGAACTTCACCAGCTTGTAAGGGATACAGTTAGACCGGAACTATTTATGGCCGAATATGCAAATATTTTTGATAAGAATGAACGTTGGAACAAGATCCAAAGCAGTAGTGGTGCTTTATATGAGTGGGATACATCTTCAACCTACATTCAAAATCCCCCATATTTTGAGGGTCTGTCTAAGAAGGCCGCTGATGTTGTTCCATTAAGAAACCTCTCTGTCATTGCGAAAATGGGGGATACAGTTACAACTGACCATATTTCACCGGCAGGTGCCATTAGCAAGGATAGCCCCGCTGGAAGATACCTCCTAGATCGAGGCGTTAAAGTAGAAGATTTTAACTCTTATGGTTCACGCAGAGGCAATCACGAAGTAATGATGCGTGGTACTTTCGCCAATATTCGCATTAGAAATTTCTTGGCTCCGGGTACGGAAGGCGGTTACACAACCCATTTGCCTTCCGGAGAAGTAATGTCTATTTATGACGCGGCAATGCGTTATAAAGAAGAAGGTACAGATTTAATGGTTATTGCAGGTAAGGACTATGGTATGGGTAGTTCGAGGGACTGGGCAGCGAAAGGTCCGCAACTTCTAGGCATTAAAGCTGTTTTGGTTGAAAGTTTTGAAAGAATTCACCGAAGTAATCTTGTGATGATGGGAGTGCTTCCATTGCAGTTTATGGAAGGGGAAACTGCTGAGAGCTTAGGCTTAACGGGTGAGGAAAAATACACGATAGAGATTGGTAATGATGTGAAACCGCAGGGCGTTGTAAAAATAATTGCAACTGATAATGATGGCAACAAAAAAGAGTTTAACGCCATTGCGCGTTTCGATAGCGAAGTGGAGATAGACTACTATCGACATGGCGGCATTTTGCAAATGGTACTCAGAGAAAAATTAGGTCAGACCGAAGCTTAGTCTGTTACGAAGTTTAAGAAAAAAGCAGTAGTTCTATTTTGGTAGAACTGCTGCTTTTACACTTTAGTTAGTATTATTGATAACTTCGCCAAACATTTTCTAAATCTGGGTTGCTTAATGTTTCTTGAATGTATTTGGCATACTCTTCACCGGTTGCACCATCTGAACGACCGGTCAAGATTACCTTCTTTTCGTATTGACTGCAAATATCCAAGGACATTTCAAGTTTCCTCGCTTGCTTTTGGTAGCCNATATGATCTAGGAGCATAACTGCTGCTCTAATAATACTACTNGGATCTGCGTAATCGGCCCTGCCTTCTTGNACCATTCGGGGAGCTGAACCGTGGATGGCTTCAAACATGGCATATTTGGTGCCGATGTTTGCACTTCCGGCGGTACCTACACCACCTTGAAACTCGGCGGCTTCATCGGTTAAAATATCGCCGTAGAGGTTAGGCATAACCAGTACCTGAAAGTCCGAGCGACGATTTGGGTCAATTAACTTGGCTGTCATTATATCAATGTACCAGTCATCAACTTCGATATCCGGATATTCTTTAGCCATTTCTTGGGCTATTCTTAAGAACTTGCCATCGGTGGTTTTGATCACATTCGCTTTAGTTACAACAGTAACTTTATTTCTTCCGTTATTTTTGGCATGTTCAAAGGCTGCCCTAACGATTCGTTCCGTTCCTTCAGTAGTGGTTACAGTGAAGTCTAAGGCTAAATCATCATTAACTTCAATACCATGACTTCCTAGAATATATGACCCTTCGGTATTTTCCCTAAAGAAAACCCAGTCAATATTGTCTTCAGGAATCTTTACCGGCCGCACATTGGCAAAAAGATCTAAGGCTCTACGCATGGCAACATTTGCACTTTCAATATTAGGCATCCCATCGCCCTTACGAGGCGTTGTNGTGGGTCCTTTTAAGATTACGTGGCATTCTTTGAGTTCAGCTAAAACATCATCGGGAATAGCTTGCATTTTAGCTATTCTATTTTCAATTGTGAGGCCTTCAATTACCTTAAATTCAACTTTACCGGCATTAACTTCGTCTGCCAACAAGAATTCCAGAACTTGATGTGCCGTTTTGGAGATTGAAGGTCCAATACCGTCCCCACCAACGATGCCAATCTTTATGGTGTCTAATAAGTTGTAATCAATAAACTCCCTGTTTTCTTTCATTTGTTCAANCCGTGCAAATTGCTCTTCGAGCAATTTACCTAGATGTTCTTTTGCCTTTACGATATCTTCCATCAACAAGGGCAAGTCCTCCTTTATATTAACGTGAGATAATGTTTTCTTGATTACTATTGCCAAACCCTGCCTTTACGAACATAACTTAGTCTTCTTGCTGATATTTAACCAATATATAATTTGGTTGTAATAACGCAGTAAATAGGTATGCGTTTAATAGATAATTGATATGCCCAATTGTTTCTTAGAAGATAAGGTGACTTCTGCATTTTCATGAAACCTCCAGTGCACGCTTATGGTTCCCTGTTCGTCTTTGTTTAATAGATAACGAGCCTTAAGATCGCCTAAATATCCTTCGAGGTTGATGCGCCAACCAAGTTTTTGATTATGATAACGAGTACCGATCCAAAATCGGGTTAAGAATGAACTGTATAGATCGAATTCTAACCAAGGATTAACGCCTTCCGGTTCTATAGTTAGACCGGATCTCCATCTATATGCCGGGGAAAAGACAAATTCAATGCCTATGGGGTAACTAAATGATATTTGATGACGCTCCCGATGTTTTTTTGCTTCAAAATCTACCATGGTAAGATGTTCGGAAAAAAGATCATTTAGCCACATTTCTTCAGGTGGAACAACATCCTTAAATGCCGGTCCGGCGAAAAGAATGGGAATACACATATCACTACAGGTTAGACCGGCATGATGAGCCTTGAGGTTAGGTTTGTACCAACTGATCTTCGGCGCATTAAGTGCGATTACTATATCTCCTGCATTCGGGTTTTGCAAAAGATCAAAAATAGCCGGCACAGATGCAATGAACTTGTGGTCTTTAGTAAGAGTAATCCATTCCTTACGTGTTAAAAACTCCTGATTATAGGGTAATTTAGTGTATTCAAAATAATCTTCGCCATCAAAAGTGTACCGGTATCGATCGTTCTGGCCGGTTATTTCGAAGTAACCATTTAAAGAATAACCAACTACTTTTTCAGATGACTTTCGGATTATGGCAAGATCAATTGGGGTTTCGGCAACTATCCTTTGTGCAAACACCCCCTTTTTCTTAGGGTTTCTTAAAAAGATGCTGGGGTAAAACATGTACTTAACTTCTTTTCCTAACATCTTAGTCACGATTTTCTTATCGCGAATTACTTCTACGTTTTCCATTGTAAGACCATGGTCGGCATAAAAAATTACGTTGGCTCCATCTAATTGTCCCGAATCCATGACAAGACCTAAATAATAATCAAACTTTTTAAGACCCTCGATGTAGGCTTCTTTTCCATGGGAATGACCTTGACCATCGGCGTAAATCCAATAATATTCTAGAACATCATGGGTCTCCCAGAGGCGATCGAGGTTTAAGAGCGCAATCCCGTTAAGTTCTGTCAATAAAGGGAATTTGAGAAAGAACTGGCTACGACTACGGCGATCAATATGGGAGAGCATTTGAAAAAACACCTCAACTTGATTGACCTTTTTACCTGTTTGATGATCTATATACGCCCATCCGGGAAGACCTTCGGATATTTTTGCACCGGTCTTTAACCTACTTACAATCAAAGGTGTTTTTCCGGGGAAGATGCTTACACCATATTTGATTTGGTGTCCCGGGGAAGTAAGTTTATCAATATTCGGTAATTCCCCCATTTCTAGCAGTTCATAGAAAAGCCCGGAAGGGGTGCCGTCTAAATGGATCATTAGGAACTTGTTTTCCCGCGTGGCATAAGCGGTTATGTTCACAAGTAAAGTAAAAACGGTAATGATGCATAACGTTAAGATTGTTTTTCTAAATTTTTTTTGCATTGATATCTAATCCTTTCCTGCCTGAAAAAGTGCAATACTTTTCTTAAAGATGTTTATTTCGCCGAGCGTAAGCATAGCTATATATGGTTAAAAAGGCAATATAATGTATTTTATTCTTGTTAAGGAGGCAAATACCTAGATATTATTTATCTTTTACTATAAAATGATAATAAGGCGCAATTTAGAAAAGGGGGATCCTATGTGGACTCGCAAAGAACTTAAGTCCAAGGCGAAGGACGTATTAAGAGGGAACTATTGGAAGGCACTTCTCGTTGGTTTTGTGATGGTTTTGGTTATGGGTAACGGCTCAAATTGGGCGACTGAAAGAGGCGGCGGACAGGGAGGAATGGTTCACATTGAACCGTCATTTTTAGTCGTTGGCTTTTTGGGGCTATTTATTTTTGCCCTCGCTTTCAGAATTCTTTTAACTTATCCTTTAGAAGTCGGTGGCCGTAGGTATTTCATAAAATCGGCACTATACGATGATAATTCTAAGTGTTTCCGATTTGCCTATAGTAGTGAACATATTTTAGATGTTTTCAAGGGGATGTTTAGAAGGGATGTTCAACTTTTCCTTTGGTTTTTACTTTTAATTATTCCGGGCATAGTGAAGTTTTATGCTTATAGGTTNGTTCCACATATACTGGCAGAGAACCCCGGGATAGGGAGTGGTAGGGCTATTGCAATCAGTGACGAAATGACCAAGGGTCACAAATTTGATATGTTTGTTTTAGACTTATCCTTTTTAGGCTGGNTTTTTCTTGGCGCCCTTGCCTTTGGTATCGGGGTGTTTTTTGTCAATCCATATGTTTTTGCCACAGAAGCCGAGCTTTATCTTAAACTAAGAGATAATGCGCTTACCAGAGGTGTTTGCACCATCGATGAATTTGAGCCTCAAATTCCACATTAAATTCGGCAGGTAAAAAATAAGGGTGATTGTCGTT
>JGI24708J26588_10001707_pt1 | contig 17194 bp, 14 predicted proteins | sample BioPla1DNA2_FD_26588 | JGI IMG/M metagenome (IMG submission 26588) | reverse complement strand
AAAGGATTATATTCACAAATTATTCCTGATATAGTCATAAAATACCCCGTATCTGTTTAAATAGTACAAAAACATTAGATTTATGTTTTTATACTTGATATTTTGTCCGTAATGTAATAATATATAATAAGTGTATAAAAGTCAAGAAAGGCAGGACGGTAAATGAAAATTCTGGTTATTAATGCAGGGAGTTCATCATTAAAGTATCAATTAATTGATATGACTGATGAAACAGTTATTGCAAAGGGGAATTGTGAAAGAATAGGAGTAGAAGAAGGTGTTAGTGGATTAATCACTCATGTAGCAAATGGGAATCCGGAGATAGTCGAGGANTGTGAATTCCCCACACATACGGAAGCATTTCAGAAGTTGGTTGTAATGCTCATGCATAGCGAATTCGCAGTTATATCGGACTTGAGCGAAATATCGGCGATAGGTCATAGAGTGGTGCAGGGAGCAGAGCTATTCAAAGAGAGTGTTCTTATGACGGATGAAGTTATCAAGGGCATCGAGGGAATATCGGATTTAGCGCCGCTACACAATCCGGCCCACATTCTAGCAATGAAAGCTTGCAAAAAGGTATTCGGCAATGACACGAAGCAGGTATGCGTATTCGATACGGCATTCCATCAGAATATGCCAAAAAAGGCTTATATGTTCGGTATACCTTATGAATTCTATAAGAAGTACCATATTAGGAAATATGGCTTTCACGGTACATCACATAGATATGTAACAGGGGAGCTTGCAAATATATTAGGTAAAGATATAAAGGACTTAAAAATTATTTCATGCCACTTAGGTAATGGATCATCAATTGCCGCAGTCGACGGGGGGAAGGCTATCGATACATCAATGGGATTCACACCACTTGATGGACTTATAATGGGTACGAGATCGGGAGCAGTAGACCCATCGGTAATATCATTCCTAGCTGAAAAGGAAGGATATAGCGCAAGGGAAATTAGCGACATCCTGAACAAGAAGTCAGGCTATCTTGGTATTTCCGGACTATCGAATGACCACCGTGATCTATGCGCCGCCGCCGCTAAAGGCAACGAGAGAGCGGCATTAGCAATAGATATGCAGGTATATCAGATTCAAAGATATATCGGCTCATATGCAGCGGCAATGAATGGTCTTGACGCTGTTATATTCACCGGCGGTATCGGTGAGAACTCAATTATTTTACGTGGTAAGGTATGCGAGAATATGAGTTATTTCGGCATTGATATAGATAAGGATTTGAACGAAAAAACCAATCATGGGCAAGGCAAGATTTCTACAACATCGGCAAAGACCGATGTATGGATAATTCCAACAAATGAAGAATTATTAATCGCAAGGGATACTTTGCAAGTAATTAGCAAGTAAAATTTCTGCCATCTCATAATACTGTGGGGTGGCTTTTTGTTCCAATCTAAAATATAAATTTGTGTTATTTCTTAAAACGGGCTTAACAATACAAATAAAGTATGATAGAATATAATTATATATGCTTTTAGTTTGCATATCATATTAGCGGCATATCGATTAGTTGATATAATTTGCCGCTTTTTAAATTTTATATAGTAGGTGGGTTAATGAGTAAATTATTTTTAGGGAATGAGGCTGTCGCTAGGGGCTTATATGAAGCTGGCTGTAAAGTCATTTCAAGCTATCCGGGGACGCCGAGTACAGAAATTACAGAGTTTGCAGCAAAATATGACGAGATATATGCTGAATGGGCGCCAAATGAGAAAGTCGCCCTTGAAGTAGCGCTTGGTGCTGGTATAAAGGGAGCACGCTCCTTCAGTGCTATGAAGCACGTCGGGCTGAATGTTGCGGCGGATCCGCTCTTTACCGCATCATATACGGGAGTGAATGGCGGGGTCGTAATCGCAGTAGCAGACGACCCAGGTATGCATTCATCACAGAACGAGCAGGATTCCCGCAATTATGCGATAGCGGCTAAATTGCCAATGCTTGAGCCTGCCGATTCGAGGGAATGTAAGGAATACATAAAAGAGGCATTCGAAATATCGGAGAAATTTGATACACCTGTTTTGCTACGTCTATCAACAAGAGTATCCCATTCGCAGAGCAAGGTTGAAATTTGCGATAGGGAGGAGCTTGAACTAAAGGAATATTCGAAGAATCCGCAGAAGTATGTCATGGTGCCGGCAAATGCGAAAACTAGGCATGTTGTTGTAGAGGAAAGACAGGCAAATCTTACAGAATTCGCAGAAACGTCGCAACTTAACAGGATTGAAATGGGCGGCGAGTCAATCGGAATTATCACATCTGGAATTAGCTACCAATATGCTAGGGAAGTCTTTGGCAATGAAGCGAGCTATCTAAAGCTTGGAATGGTTAATCCTCTCCCGACAAGATTAATCGATGATTTTGCTAAAAAGGTTGACAAGCTATATGTAATTGAAGAACTTGACGATATTATAGAAACGCATTGCAAGAAGAATGGCATCAATGTTATAGGTAAGGAAATATTCAGCCTTATCGGCGAATTCTCTCAAGCGACAATTGCAGATAAAATTCTTGGTGAAAAGCATGAGAATGTCGCATTAGATGAGAATATACCAGTTCGTCCGCCGGTAATGTGCGCAGGATGTCCGCATAGGGGGCTTTTCTACATATTGGCAAAGCATAAAGCTTATGTTAGCGGTGATATTGGTTGCTATACGCTTGGAGCATCGCCGCCATTATCTGCAATAGATACCACAATTTGCATGGGCGCATCTGTATCGGCGCTACACGGATATAATGTTGCAGGCGGCGAGGAAAGCGAGAAGAGATCGGTTGCAGTAATTGGCGACTCAACATTTATGCATTCGGGCGTTACGGGGCTTATTAACACTGTATATAATGGGAGCAACTCTACTATAATTATTCTTGATAATAGCATCACGGGCATGACGGGCCATCAGCACAATCCTACAACTGGATATAATCTAAAGGGTGATATTGCTCAGTCCGTCAGTATTGAGGCAGTTTGTAAAGCTGTCGGCGTTAAGCGAGTTAGAATTGTTGATCCATATGATCTAAAAGCAACGGAACAAGCAGTAATTGAAGAAATGGCAGCCCAAGAGCCGTCAGTTATTATAACACGCAGGCCGTGCGCATTGCTCAAATACGTTAAGCATAATCCTCCGCTCACCGTAGATAGGGATAAATGCATTACTTGCAGGGCTTGTTTCAAAATCGGCTGTCCATCAATTTCTATGAAAGATGGGAAGGCATCAATTGATGCGACGAGTTGCACCGGTTGCGGAGTGTGTTCGCAGCTTTGCAGATTCGATGCTATTGTAGGAGGTAAAGAGAATGTCTAATGTATTTTCAATTATGCTAGTAGGTGTTGGTGGGCAAGGGACTTTACTTGCGAGCCGCATTTTAGGTGATGTTCTCCTTTCGCAAGGATATGATGTTAAAGTTAGTGAAGTTCACGGAATGTCGCAACGGGGCGGATCGGTAGTTACATATGTTAAATATTCTAATACGCAAGTTTATTCACCCGTCGTTACAGAGGGTGAGGCTGATATTATAATTGCATTCGAACAACTTGAAGCGGCAAGGAGTCTGCCGATGTTAAAAAAAGGCGGCAAGCTAATTACTAATACGCAGAAAATATCCCCAATGCCCGTAATTACAGGGGCAATGGATTATCCCGACGACCTTATTGGTAAAATAAAAGAGCTTGATGTTGATATTGTAGCCATTGATGCGCTAAAATTAGCTATCGAGGCCGGCTCATCTAAGGCAGTTAATGTTGTTCTAATGGGTATTCTATCGAAAATAATGCCATTTGATGAAAAGATATGGCATGATGCACTACTTGAGAATGTTCCTAAAAAGGCGATTTCAATTAATGAAAAGGCATTCGTAATTGGTCGTGAACAATATACTAATTAGCCATGTAATGGCGGGGGAGAATGCATTATGGAAAAGTATTACAATAAAAATATAGAATGTGCACCATTGCACGAGATAGAAGCACTTCAATCATTTAGACTATCGAGCACCGTTAGGCATGTGTACCAGAATGTAGAACATTATCGTAAAAAGATGGACGAGGCTGGAGTTAGTCCTGATGATATTAAGACGGTAGATGATTTATCAAAATTGCCATTCACATTAAAGCAAGATCTAAGAGATACATACCCTTATGGGATGTTCGCTGTACCAATGGACGAAGTGGTGCGTGTTCATGCATCATCTGGAACAACGGGGAAGCAGACCGTCGTAGGATATACGCAGGGTGATATTAAGATATGGAGTGAAGTTGCCGCACGAGCAATTGCTGCTGCTGGCGGGGGGAAAGACGACTTCATTCACGTTTCGTACGGGTATGGATTGTTCACAGGCGGACTAGGTATACATTATGGAACGGAGCAGATCGGCGCTACTGCAATACCGGTTTCGGCAGGTAATACTAGCAGGCAAATCCAGATTCTTAAGGACTTTGGCTCAACGATAATTTGCGTTACACCATCGTATGCACTTTATCTAGCTGAATCAATTCGTGAAATGGGCATCGATCTGTCGGAATTTAATCTAAAAGCGGGCATACTAGGAGCAGAACCGTGGACCGACGAAATGAGAGATGAAATTGAAAAAGGTCTTGGAATAAAAGCTTATGACATATATGGATTATCTGAAATTATCGGTCCCGGAGTTGCATATGAATGTAGTGAGCAGAATGGAATGCACATTAACGAAGACCATTTTATTCCTGAAATTATCGACCCCGATACTGGCGAGGTATTGCCATATGGCGAGGCAGGGGAGCTTGTATTTACTTGCATTACAAAGCAGGCATTGCCTCTAATTCGCTATCGCACAAGGGATATTGGAGTGTTGACACGGGAAAAATGTTCATGCGGACGCACATTAATTAAGATGCTAAAGCCGCAAGGACGATCCGATGATATGCTAATCATTCGAGGAGTAAATGTATTCCCATCACAGGTTGAAAGTGTGCTACTTAGTATGGGCAATATTTCACCGCATTATCTGCTAATAGTTGATAGAATCGGCAACCGTGATACATTAGAGATTCAGGTTGAGATGAATGATGAAATTTTCTCCGATGCTATTAAGAGCCTTGAGGAAATGGAAAATAAAATTAAGCAAGCAATCGAATCGACTCTTGGCATATCGGCGAAAATTAGGTTAGTAGAACCGAAATCCATTCCTAGGAGTGAGGGAAAGGCTACAAGGGTAATAGATAGACGCAAATAAGCAAAAATATAAGGAGGGTATTCAAATGTTAATCGAACAAATTTCAATTTTTGTGGAGAACAAATTAGGGAGATTATCTAATATAGCAGAGGTGCTGCACAACAATGATATTGATATTAGAGCAATGTCAATTGCTGATACTAAGGACTTTGGCATATTAAGATTAATAGTTAACAATCCTAAAAAAGCTGAAGAAGCATTGAAAAAGCATGAATACACAGTATCTTTAACAAAGGTAATAGCTGCTGGAATTCCCGATAAGCCAGGTGGAATGCTTATTATGATGAAATCTTTATTCGAGAGTCAAATTAGTGTAGAATATATGTATGCCTTCCTATCCCGTATGGACGAATCGGCATATGTTATTCTAAGAGTTGAGGATAATGAAAAGGCAGTGGAAGTGTTGAAGAAAAACGGGGTAAAAGTTTTATCAAGTCAAGAAATTTATGATATGTAATTAATTTTGTAAAAAATCAACCCGCCGCCCTTTAAATAGGGCGGCGGGTTCTCATATAATGACCAAGCCTATAAGCCGAGTTCTGTTTACGTGGTTATCTATCTGCGCCAAGTGTCGCCACAATGGCTGAAGCCACCTATTAACGAAGAACACGCCGAGCAGACGCATATCATTCTTCGAAACCAAACGGTGTTGCATCGGATAGGGTTTACATGGCAATGCAGTCGCCTGCATCCCGGTGAGCTCTTACCTCACCTTTCCACCCTTACCCACATAGTGGGCGGTATATCTCTGTTGCACTCTCCCTAAAGTCGCCTTCGGCTGCTGTTAGCAGCTACCCTGCTCTATGATGCTCGGACTTTCCTCACGCAATGCGTGCAACCACACAGCTTGCTCACAATATAATAATATAGTAAAATCATTCTGTTGTCAAGGGTTGAATATTGGCGAAAATCGTGGTACAATATAGCTATAATTTTGATTAAAAAGGGGATTTTAAAATGGCAAGCATAAGGGTAGAAAGGGCCGCATCGCTAAAGCAGAAACCCGATGAGAATAAATTGGGCTTTGGGCAGCATTTCACCGACCATATGTTTATGATGAACTACAAAGATGGCAAGGGATGGTACGATCCAAGGATTGTGCCTTATGCACCGATAGAACTATATCCATCGGCAATGTGCTTTCACTATGCGCAGGAAATTTTTGAAGGATTAAAGGCATACAAAGGACAGGACGGCAATGTAAGATTATTCCGTGCTGATGAGAACTTCAAGCGGTTAAACCGCTCAAATGCACGAATCGCAATTCCTCAGATAGATGAGGATCTTGCGCTAGAGGGATTAAAGCAACTTATCAATATCGATAAAGACTGGGTCCCTTCTGCTGATGGCGCATCATTATACATAAGGCCTTTTATTATCGCAACTGAAGAAATGCTCGGCGTGAAGCCAGCAACCGAATATCTATATATGGTGATTCTGTCCCCATCTGGAGCGTATTATAAGACCGGCTTAAACCCCGTTAAAATATATGTTGAGGAAGAATATGTTCGTGCTGTTAAAGGCGGAACAGGTATGGCTAAGACGGGCGGTAACTATGCCGCATCTTTAATAGCACAAGAAAAGGCGCAGAAAGATGGATATGAGCAAGTCCTATGGCTCGATGGTGTTGAGCGTAAATACATTGAGGAAGTCGGCGCTATGAATGTTTTCTTCAGAATTGGCGATGATGTTATCACACCATCACTTGCAGGTAGCATTCTGCCCGGTATAACAAGGATGTCAACGATTGAGCTATTAAATAGCTGGGGATTGAATGTAGTTGAAAAAAGAATTTCTATTGATGATATCGTTAAGGCATATCAAGATGGCGAATTGATAGAAGCATTCGGTACGGGCACAGCGGCAGTAGTTTCACCAATTGGAGAACTAAAGTATAAAGATGATGTAATGCCCCTCAACGATGGCAAAATCGGTGAGCTAACTCAGAAATTATATGATGAACTAACAGGCATCCAATGGGGAGAACGTGAAGATAAACATAATTGGACAATCATAATTTAGTCATTTTGACGGAGTTTTTGCATATGATATAGTAAATAGAGTATTATTCAATTGTTGAATAATACTCTATTCTTTTTAACAGTTCCTGTGATTATTCTGAAAAAAAGCAAAATTTCAATAGGTCTAACTTGAACTTCATTACTTTATAAAGTCACATTGTGACAAAATGCGAACAAAGTAGACCTATGCAATGACTAATACGAAGATACTTTGTAGATTATACACAATAACTATTGTTTGCTTTTTACACTTTCGATAATCTTTGTAGAATATATACGGAACAACATTAAAAAGCTTGATAACAATTAACTATAATGCTATAATTATTCTTATAGAAGTTAATAAAATTGGAATATACATTATCCGCAGGATTTAATCTACAATATTAAATAGGAGGTGGTGCGTGATGAAAACATATGCCTATACCGCAAAGGATATGCAGGGAAAAACAGTTAAAGGCTCACTCCAAGCAAAGGATTCAGCAGATTTGCTTGAAAAAATACATAGCAGGGGTCTTTTCTGTACCGGATATAATGAAACAAAGAATGTATCGTTAGACGTTAAATTTAAATTTAAGACAAAGGACTTAGCATTCTTATGCAGACAGCTCAGTTCAATGTTGACGTCGGGATTATCTTTAGTTAAAGCACTTGATATTCTGGTAAAAGAGCAAGAAAATAAACGTGCTAGAGAGGTTTTGCTTGAAGTATATGAAGATGTACAAAAGGGTAAGGCGCTTTCAGCCGCACTTGAAGCACAGGGTGGAGCATTCCCAGAATTTTTAATAAGCATGATTGGAGCGGGCGAATCCAGTGGAACCCTTGATATCGTTATCACAAGGATGTCCGACCATTATGCAAAGGAAAATAGGCTTAACAATAAAATTAAATCAGCAATGATTTACCCAATAATTTTACTTGTGCTATGTGTAGCGGTAATTATTGGCTTATTTACATTTATTATGCCCGTGTTCATGGGGATGTTTCAGGATTCAGAGATGCCGGCATTAACAAAAATCATGTTCGGATTTAGTAATTTCCTCACGGCGAAATGGTATTTAGTGCTTGCAATAGTAATATTGGCTGTCATATTAGTTAGGGCATATCTCAGCTCATCATCGGGAAGGCTTAGATTTGACGCATTTAAATTGAGGGCGCCAATTTTTGGCAAGTTGTTCGTTAAGATATATACGGGAAGATTTGCAAGAACATTATCATCGCTATATTCTAGTGGTATACCAATGGTAGAATGTTTGCATCGTTCGGCAGCAGTACTTGATAATGCCTATATATCACATCAATTTGTATCAGTTATTGAAAAGGTAAAGCAGGGTGAGACGCTATCGACATCGGTCGCTCAGGCAGATGTGTTTGAATCGATGTTCTGCTCAATCCTTTATGTTGGTGAGGAATCGGGTAACCTTGACGAAATTCTTGTAAAGACATCCGATTACTACGAGGATGAGGCGGACACAGCAGTTCAAAAGATGGTAACATTAATAGAGCCAATTATGATAATAGTTTTAGGTGTAATAATTGGAGCAGTTATAGTGTCGATATTACCAGCGATGTATAGCATGTTTGAAGATATTCAGTAAAATTATGAGGTGAAATAATGATTTCAATTGATGTAACTGATAGGCAGATTAAGATAATTCACGGTGTATTTAATAAAGGCAAAGTAAAAGTACATGAGGCATTTAAGCAGGATTTAAGGGACGGACTAGTTAAAAATGGTTACATACAGGATATCCCTTTAGTCGCTACAACGATTAACGATGTACTTAAAACAAATAAGGTTAAAGATAAAGAAGCAATTGTTAGTATTTCATCAAACCAAATTGTTTTTAAAGAGTTGAATGTGCCAAAAGCAAAAGGTGAGCAATTCAATCTCTTGGTAAACAATCAAATCAAGCAGGATATGGGACTTAGCGATGATTATAACATCTCATTCACTATAATAGGCGAAACTGTTGATGAAGGTGGCGCCGCAATGGTAAAAGTTCTTGCTACTGCGTGCCCGCAAAGGCTGGTCGACTGTTACATTAACCTATTTGCGATGTTGGGAATAGCACTTAGAGCAGTAAATATCAGTAGTAGTTGTATATCACGTGTGTTACTAGCTGATGGAAGATATAAGGACAGAATGCCATTACTAGTAGTACAAATTGAAAGGGACTTTATCAACCTTAACTTATACGANAATGAGCAATTATCATTCTCCAGATATATTAATATTGATGCAGAGGATTATGACGAGGATACTGATTATATTACCGAAGCTGTGGCAGAAAATATATTTAGGATGGTTCAATTCTACAAGAGTAGAAATAACGGTGAATCAATACGTGAAGTATTGTTCTATGGTGATGTTCGTGACTTTATGTCACTTACTAATGCTGTTTCGACCCTTGGTATTTCTACAAACATCCTCAATGTGCCTAGTTCCGTAATTGGATATGAAAAGTTTGAATTTACCCAATTTGCGAATGCAGTAGGTGCATTATATAAGCGTAATAGGGAAACTGAACATATCAACTTGCTTGAAGCGGTTGCTACTAAAAGAAGGACTGGCGGCAACTCCTTTAAAATGACTTTGGTCGGGACATTCCTGCTAAGTGGGCTTTTAATCGGTGGAGCATTTGCATTCCTATCCGTAGTAAATGCCGATTACAATAGCAGAATCGATAAGGTCGATGAGTATATAAACAATCCCGATACAATTAAGAAGTTGCATGAGGTCGAGCAAATATCCCTTGAACTTAAAAACTTGGATGCTTATTCTAAGCGGGTTAAAAAAGCTGAAACTGCTGTAACTTCCCTCCCTGTTTTAAATACTGACGTATTTAAAAAGTTAGAGGAATACCTAGATGGTAAAACGAAAATCGTCAATGTTGAATTTACTACTGGCGGCTTGACCGTGGGTTGCAGATCGAAATCACAAACGGCGCCAGCGGATTATGTTAAAGCACTTAATGATAGTGGATACTTTGACAATGTAATCTATGGCGGATACACAACAGGCGGCGAAGATGAATTCGATACTGATTTTTCTATCATTGTAAATGTAAAGGGCGGTGAAATAGAGTGAGCTTATCAAGTAAAGAGAAAATAATGGTTGTAATGCTAGTTTTAATTGCTACATGGGCACTGGGAATAATGTTTATTCTTAAGCCTAGCTATGTTGCGATGAATGAAAAGCAGGAAACATTATCAGCTAAAATTTCGGAAAAACAAGATATTGAGACGAAAATTAAAGATGGTTCTGCAATGAAAACAAGAATCAGAAAAGCAAAGAGAGAAAGTAAAGAATCAGCAAGTAAATTCTTTCCTCATACTAAAGATTTTGAGGCTGACAAGTATGTATATAAGATTTTAAACGATAAGAAGATAGATATTAGCTCACTTGATATTTCAATACTAGATATTTATGAGCTAGAAATTTACGAATATCAGCCAAATGAGCTTGCATATGCGATCAAAGATTATATAAATCCGGTTGCGGCGCCTAGTGAAGAAAATGAATCGGGCGATGCAGATCAAGATAATGCTAACAACGATAATAGCGACAATAATGCAGATGCCAATAACTCCCAAAACGATGAAAATAGTGGGGGAGAACCTAAAGAGGACCCAGAAACGAATAGTGAAACCGTCGCTAAGATAAGCGTTGAGGCAACTATCGAGGGTAAATATAAAGATGTAAAAGACATTCTAGATACTATTGCAAACGATGAAAAGACAATTTATACTCAGAAATACACAATTGTTGAAAAGGGAAAAGATAAATTTGCTGGCTCTATCGTCGTCGATTTTTACTGCATAGAGCAAGTTGAGGAAGACGAATAGAAACAATGCCGACATAAAGGGTGATTACATGAAGAGCATGATAAATAAAATACATAAGAAGGATGGTTCAGTTTTATTCACTGTCTTAGTTGTAATGACGGTGGTAATAATTCTCGCAACTGCATCCCTCACTATGACTTCTGTTGCGTATAGCACGGCTGTCGTCGAATATCGCTCGCAGCAAGCTTATTATACAGCTAAATCTGCTCTTGATGGGGTTGTAGATTATCTTCGTGCTGCTTCTACGACGGAACCCATTGTTGCCGAAATAGAAAAAATGGCGGTGAATGGCACTTCTATTAAAGGTGATTGGTCTACTGATACTGAGGGTAGAACCGGAAAATTTAAAGTTGATCTATATTCGATAGAAGACGACGATGAACTTATAAAAGTTACTGCTTCTTCCGAATATCTTGGTGAAACCTCAAGTGTGACGGCTATTATCAGAGCAACTGAAGTTTACCGCAGGTTTGACGGTGTATTTACTGCTACTGGGCAAAATGCTACCACAGATTCTTTATCACCTCCCGTCATTGTGGGTAAATCCAGTTTCGATATAGAAGAAATTATATTAACAAGTGGTGTAACCCTCGGTGGAAGTGTAATTAATACTGGTGATATCAGGCTGTTGAATGGTTTCAAGATCGACAATGATACCGCTGATGGGAAAATCGATATTATAACAGCAAAGGATCTTCATGTTTCGGCACCGACGAGCGGTGGCGTAATTGACGGTACTGTTTATGTCGGAAGAAATATGTATGTAGATAACTCCGGTGCTAAGATTGGAAGTGTCACGGATCCGGTTGACATTTATGTACACGGTGATTTAAGCACCCAATTCGCCAATTACTATGGGNNACTGTATATNAATGGTGATTTAGACGTAAGCGGCAACGCAAACTTTTATCAACCTGTATATGTGAACGGCAATCTACATTCCGCCGGTGGGGCGAGGTTCCATGCAGGGGTATATGTAGTTGGAGATGTAGTAAACTTGAGCGGTCATGCTACTGGAGGACCATACGAGGTTATATATGGCGGATCTATAGCTGCGGATGCATCGAGCGACTATATTTGCACAAATAGCGAAGTAAGAAAGTGCGATATGAACGAACTTTACGAGGAGCTTGGCTCAATTGTAAGGGGAGATGTATATACTCCTTGGGTTTTTGAAGATGAAAAGTTCGAACCTGCTGTATATGATATTAAAATTGGCACACTATCCGGCGATGCCGAATATAAGATGAACTACACCATTAATGAAAGTGGTGTAATTACAAGTTATGCGCACTCATATGGTAGCGGTAAGAACTTGAACTTTGATACAACGGGCGGCGACCTATGTATAAAAGTAGTTAACCCGAATGCTGACAAATCAGCACACGAATTTACTTTTGGCGGTAATATCAATATTAATATTATCGGGGATAATGATGTGTTCTTCCTATTTGATGAGGGAGTATCATTCAAGCATATGGCTTATGCCGGCGATAAAATCGGCGTCGGCGGAACAGGCAATCCCCAATTTTATATGATCTCTAACAGTGATGACATTACGATAGATTTTTCCAATACAGATCAAATACAGAATGTATTTGTTTACTGCCCATTTGCCGAATTCAAAATTGCAGGAAGCGGTGGCTTAACTGGGGCAGTTGTAGCAGGCGATATTAATACATCGTCAACGGGGAATAACTTCACATATTCACCTCCATCGGACGAATTAACGATTAAGCTACCTCCGACTACAAGTGTTTCAAATTGGAGAATTCAATCATATTTAAGAACAAGTATGCTTTCGAACGAGGATTAAAATAAAAATGACAGGTAGGGTGATATTATGAAAAAAAGAATACGGAGCAAATACGCATCAAAAGATGGTTTCACCCTAATTGAAACTATAATTGCGCTTGCCATTTTTTCGTTACTAATGGTAGTCTTGGTTACAATCTTTAGTGCGGCATTCAATACTTATAGTGCTGCCCACACTATCGATAAAAATACCGATAAACAAGCAGCAGCGATAGAAGTTGGCGAACATGATGGAATGGATATTAGCAATCAAACTTATCATTACAAATTCGATGATCCTATTAATAACTTTACATTGAACGCTGAAAGATTCCGTGCTGGTACACCGGACGATAGGGTGCATATAGATTTTTTTAAGATAGCACCATAAATATCAATACTTTAATATGTAATGGGGGATGGCTATGAAACGATTTAAATTGAATAGAAAAGGCGGATTTACCCTCATAGAAATGGTTATTGTAATGGTAATGATGTCCATAATTCTAACTGGAGTTATGCTAATTGCTAGCGATGTAGGCAAGTTTTTCAACAAAACCGATAAATGGACCAGCGATAAAAATGCAACGAATGCTATATCGGGCGCATTGTCCGAGCGAATTCGCTATGCCGATGAGGTGGGTATTTACGACGGGTTTTCGCATATTGGATTTGTCAATAGGATATCGGCAGATAGCATACCGGATGATTATATCGTATTTATTATAAACAATGAAGTAGAGGGCAAGAAGGGTCGAGTGTATCAATTAGAGATTAGCGAAATAGGGAGTATGCCGCCGGGCGATAATAAGCTAATAATGCCCGAGGATGTCTATGGGAACCGAAGTTTCGTAATAGATTTCTCTAAAAATACCGACTCATCTATTGATATTGGAATCGAGGTTTTCGATAAAAATAATGACAGGACACTTGTTAGTAACAATACTATCGCAGTAGAGAATGTTAGAATCAGAAGAACGGCGGTAGAGGAACATGATCCGGATATATCACAATCCGGCGCCAATACATATGTAGTATTTAAGCAGCCGGATAGTTCATATTAATTATATTATTAAAGACAGATACCAATCAGCAACTGCATTCCCAACTAATGAGGCTATTGCTAGTCCGGCTGAAAGATACGGGCCGAATGGGATTTTGCTTTTCTTAGTTTTTATCTTGATTATAATACCGAAAATTGCCGCTATCACAATGCCGATTAGAGCGGCTATTACAACCGATTTACTACCTAGGAAGAATCCAGCGGCGAACATTAACTTTACATCGCCTCCACCCATTCCACCAGTGAATATTGCAATTAAAAGGAATGGAATACTGATTATCACTGAGCCGATTAGTCGGCTAAATATTGATACTTCAGGGAATACCCAAATTGAAGCGATTCCAAGGACAAAAATTGCTGCAACTAATCGATTGGGAATAAGCATTGTATCTAGATCGATCATCGAAATTATGATGAGAATTGAGAAGAACAATGCAATTGCAGCCGCTTGTGGAATTGACTTGTACCTATAAAATGCAATTGCATAAAGCACACCGTTTAGCAATTCAATTAAAGGGTACCTAATCGAGATGTGAGCACGGCAGGTTCGGCATTTCCCTCCAAGAAATATGTAACTAAATAAGGGGAAGAGTTCAAACCATTTTAATTCAGTCTTGCACTTCATGCAATGCGATGGACCGAAAACTATGGATTCATTCTGCGGAATTCGGTAAATGCAAACATTAAGAAAACTCCCGATAACCAAACCAAAAATAAATGCAATGATAATTTGAAACAACATATACTTTATTCACTCCTATATCAAATATAATATCATTGTATCATAAAAAGCAGAAAATACAAGGGGAAATTAATTTATATGTTTTACATGCGAAATCATTTAAAGCTAAAAGNGAGGGTCATTTTATGAAAAATATACCTATTGGACAACTGTTAGTGGAAAGTGGCAAAATCACGAATGAACAGTTAATGACGGCTCTAGATATACAAAAAGAATCCAAGGGACAATTGCTAGGCGACATATTAGTTGAACAAGGATATATTAACGATGAAGAGCTTGCTAAAGCTTTAGCAAAGAGGTTGCAAGTACCTTATATTGATTTATCAAAAACCGAACTATCCCAAGAGGCAATAGATAAAATTCCGGAAGCGTTAGCACGCAAACATGGTGTAATTGGGGTAGCTATTAATAATAGAAGGCTGACAATAGCGACGAATGATCCTGTGAATTTCTACGTATTCGAAGAAATTAAGATGATATCGGGAATGGATTATAATACCGTATTAGCGTCAAAATCCGGCATAAGCAGCATCATTGATAAAATCTATTCCATGCAGAATATCGACACTGTTATGGACGACGTTAATAAGGAGTACACAATTGAAGATGAGCTTGCCGAGTTGTCCGATGAGGCGCTATCGGGGGAAAGAGTCGATAGTGCACCGGTTGTAAAACTAGCAAATGCAATTGTTGAAGCCGCTTATAGAGCTAAGGCGAGTGATATTCATATTGAGCCATTTTCGAATATTACCAAGATTAGAATCAGAATAGATGGTGACCTTGTCGAACAAAGCCAAATAAGCCATGCAATACACAATTCGCTTGTTACACGTTTTAAAATCCTCAGCAATATGAATATAGCTGAAAAACGTGTCCCACAAGATGGAAGATTTGCATATAAGATTGATGGAACACATCTTGATGTGCGTGTTTCTAGCCTGCCAACTGTCAACGGTGAAAAAGTTGTTATACGTCTGCTCAGTACAGGTGCTAGTAAGATTATGAAAATCACAGAACTTGGCATGACGGATTATAACTTTGATATGTTCCAGAGCATACTAAAATCGCCTCATGGTGTTATTTTAGTAACGGGGCCAACGGGTAGTGGTAAGACTACAACATTGTATTCCGCCCTTGACCAATTAGCGAAGCCAAATATTAACATTATTACAGTTGAAGATCCGGTTGAGAAACAAATCGATGGCATAAATCAGGTGCAGGTAAATGTTAAAGCAGGGCTGACATTCTCAGCTGGTCTGCGCTCAATACTACGACAGGATCCGGACATTGTAATGATAGGTGAGATTCGTGATGCCGAAACTGCTGAAATCGCAATTAGGGCCGCTATAACAGGGCATTTAGTTCTATCGACATTGCATACGAATGATGCCGCATCAACAATACTTAGACTTGTGGATATGGGAGTAGCCCCATATCTAGTAGCATCATCGCTTGTTGGCGTAGTTGCACAAAGACTTGTGAAGCTACTGTGTCCCCATTGCAAACAACCGGTAGAAATTGATGAAGCCGATATGAGATTACTTGGTGTCGATACACCTGTTAAAGTATATGGGCCGGTCGGTTGTGACGAATGCAACAATACCGGGTACCGATCGAGAACGGCAATACATGAGATAATTGTAACTTCTAACGATATTAAAGAGCTAATTGCGGCAGAAAAAGATGCCGAAGATATAAATTCAAAAGCAAAAGAAAATGGCACAAGACTCTTAAGGGAGAACGTTGCTGAACTTGTTTTAGATGGCAAGACCTCTATGGAGGAACTTGTAAGAGCGACCTATTCTGTATAAATACGTATTGAAAGGTGGACATTATGAATATTGACAATTTACTTGATGAAGCGAGGAAGCTGAATTGTTCAGACATTCACTTCACCACTGGATTACCTCCTGTAGTGAGACAGCACGGAACATTAAAGAGACTTAGCTCCTACCCAGTGTGTACGAACACATCGATTCTAGGAGTTATAGACCAAATTACCGATCTGCGTCATAAGGAACAAATTGCCAGCCTGCAGGATTGCGACCTATGTTACAATTCAAAGTCAGGTTACCGACACAGGGTTAATATTTATCGTCAAAAGGGCGATCATGCTATTGCAATTCGTCTATTGCGTGATACTGTTCCGACCCTAAAGGAATTGAGACTTCCCGAAATCCTTGGCGATTTCGCTGTTAAGCCTAGGGGACTTGTTCTAGTAACGGGCCCTACCGGAAGTGGTAAGTCAACAACGTTGGCGGCGATGATTAACCATATAAATAAGCAGCGCAACAGCCACGTTATAATTATTGAAGATCCAATTGAGTATTTACATAAACATGGTAAAAGTATGATAAATCAGAGGGAAATCGGGCAGGACGTCGATAACTTTGCCGATGCATTGAGATCAGCGCTGCGTGAAGATCCCGACGTTATACTTGTTGGTGAGATGAGGGACTTCGAAACAATAAATGCTGCTATTACCGCCGC
>JGI24708J26588_10001705_pt1 | contig 17215 bp, 12 predicted proteins | sample BioPla1DNA2_FD_26588 | JGI IMG/M metagenome (IMG submission 26588) | reverse complement strand
GACTGGCAGCAGTAGGCCCAGGCTTTAGCAAATGCCATGCTAGAAGCTCTCTTTTCAGCCTGCTTGAGAAGCTCGATGCCCTCGTCCCAACTGCCGGTGTAGGCNAGAATAGGTCCTGCCACCGCGGGAACCGAAGTGCGGAACAAACGGGGCTGAGCTTCAGCTAACTCCAGGGCTTCCTGCGCGTAGGCCCTCGCTTCAACCCAGCGTCCTTGCAGGCTCAGCGCCCGGGCTAAGAAGACTAGATTGAGGGCGAGTCCGCTTCGATCACTGTCATGTTCACGAACATAATCGATGCCGCGGTGAAAATATCGTTCAGCTTCCTCAAAACGGCCCAGATTAGTATAAACGCAGGCTAACTGCAGGCAGGCAGAGGGAATATCTTCCGTTAGTCCCATCTTTTCCTTCACTGCTAAAGAACGTTGTGCAATGAGCAGGGCCTGCTCAGTTTCTCCCCAATCATCGTAAATAGCGGACATCACATCTTGAAAGTTGTAGCCCGGCATAACCCCTTCGGGGCACAGAGACATGCCGCGCTTAAAGAGCGAAAGGGCCCGAGGAACTTCGCCCAGCAAGTAGCAGACGTTACCTAATGCTTCGAGGATAACGACCAAGGCATCTTGATCGCCCTGCTGCTCTACTTCGCGCAAGCATTTTTCCAGGACGTCCCTGGCATCCTGCAGGCGGCCTGAAGAGTAGTACATTACTGACTTTTCAATGTCTTTTAGGAGCTTCAGCCGGGAAGCAGACAGATTGGATTCCGCGTCAAAAAGGTATCTAAAACTCTCCCCTATGGTTCCGAGGCCGCGGGAGATTCGGGCTCGAAGCAGCTTGCATTCGGCAAGGCCAGTCTGGTCCCCGTGGCGACGAAAGAGGGTTTCAGCCTGATTTACAGCTCTTTGAGCATGGGCGAGCTGGCCGCGGCCTATCTCCACCAAGCCCTGCAGGAGCAAGAGGCGAGGCCTGCTTTGGATCTCCTCGGGGGTAAGGGCTGTTTTAAGCCATTTAGCTACTGTCTGCCACCGTCCCCGGGAAATAAAATCATCGCCAAACTGTACCACAACCTCGGTAGCCCGTTCCCGATCCCCAGCCTCAATAAAGCAGGCGATGGCTTGATCCGGATCACCTTGCTTTAGCGTAATGGCACCCGCTTTTCTATAGAGGGCGCTTTTCTCGCTGCTCAGTTTGTCAGCGAAATAGGAGCGAATGAGGGGATTAAGCCGGTATTTCTCATCGGCTTTGTCCAAAAAGAGCTGCTGGGATTCGAGGTAGCTAATACTGTCTTGCGAGTGCTCCTGTTCGAGCAACTGATCACAATCAGAGGCTGAAAAACGGGGCAGTACCGATACTTTGCTAAGAAACTCCACAATGTCTCGGGGATGGCCTTGGAGGACATCCCGCTCAATGTAACTTGCCATAGCAGGAGGGATGGCGTCTTGGCAGGTGTCAACCTTCCCATGCTTGGCGAAGTAATTGGCCGCAATGGGCCATCCTCCGCTTAGGGCTCTTAGCTTATCAAAGCAGTCTTCAATCGAAACTTCGCTCAGACTGCAAAGGCACTTGAGTTCATCATCGGTAAACTGTAGATCTTGGCGGGTAAACACCTGCAGCTGTCCGGCAACGTGGAGACGATGCAAATTCAAGCTGGCAGCTAGCTCCAGGCTGCTCCTCCCGCAAAGAATGAGCCGGACCGTAGGAGGCAAGAGGGGGATCAGTTCATCCAGAAAAGAGTAGATAAGCGGATCGCTAATAACATGCCAGTTGTCGAGGATGATGTTTGCATGCTCGAAGTGCTTGGCCTGCAGCGCTTGGACAAAAAAACTCACCGCAGAACGGCAAAGCTTGTCGGGGTCCAACATTGAGACGATCTGTCTAAGCGGAGCTTCCTCTAGAGCGTTGTCTTTCCGTAAGGCCGCGGCCAAATGCCTGATAAATGTGATCAGGTCATTGTCGTGGCTGTCCAGGCTATACCAGGCGAAAGGGTGGGAGGAGTCTTCGGCAAACTGACTTAAGAATACAGTCTTGCCATAACCTGCAGGCGCCAGAACAAGCAGCACATGGCAGTCGGAGTTGCTTAGGCGTTCAGCTAAAAGAACTCGCTGTACTGTCTTCCCATGGTATCTCGGACAGACCAGCTTGGTGGCTATCAGGGGCACGCGTTCCGGATTCCGCAGCATAGCACTCACCTATCATAAGATTTGTCTCAGTTCTTCGCTGATTTCTTGGAAAATCCTGCAAAGAGCGCTGCTGCCGGCGATTACTTCCGGACTTTTGTCTTGAACAGGAAGAAGAGAAGCGGGATCAGATAGACCACAAGCAAAGCTAATGTCACCAACGTCATCAAAGGTGACAGGGGAGCAAGTCCGATCAAAAGCAGTATCGGCGCGCCCATAACGATGGCAAAGCTGCTGCCGGTAAGCAGATTATTGGCAGCGGGTGTTTCAAACTCTGGATCGATTTCCCTGAGCAAGAGCACGCCGGAGCTGATAGTTCCGGTGAGCATGCCGTACATGGAAACTAGACCTGCAAAGAAATAACTGGGGTAGATTGCTTTGCAGAGCCATTTGAGCCAAAAGTAGGTGGCGGTGCCGCCGGCGACGGAAAGCAAAATGAAGGGTAGCCATAGTCTCCCAAGGTCGGTGATATCGATGGAGGCAATTCCAGCTACAATCATGACATCGAAGGCTAGACCCGAAATGCGGCTGAGCAGGTAGTTGTTCTGGTATTGCCTGGTCATCATCTTAGTTTTCCTCAGGCCGCTGAAGATGGCGCGCAGGAGGATGGCCATTAGGGCGCCTACGATAAAGTTGAACCCCCAAAGGAGCGGTTCGAGGGTTCCGGAAAGCCCTGGGGCGGCAGTGCCGATCAGGGCAGTGAGCCCATGCAGTACCAGATAGGTGAGCAAGTACACGATGAGAACCAGGGCAATTTGCACAGAAAACCGGTCGATGGATTCAGAGATGGGTATTTCGTTCTGATCTTGAAACTTGTCAGCGGAGATGGATTCTGAAGTCTCCTCAAAACTGCTGAGTTTTACTTCTCCTTTGTGGACCAGGTAGTTTAGGTAGATGACCCCGACAATGCAGGCGCAGAGGTAGCCTGAGGCTGCAATGGACAGTCCGAAGGAACGGCCGCCTGCAAAACCTAGGGCTTCATACATGCCGCCCACATTGTTGGCCTGTCCCGGGCCCTGTCCATAGCCCATGGGCAGGAGGATGCCGGCAGCCTTAAACAAGTCCGGCATAATGGTGTACGCTAGGCCTAGGGTGATGATAAGTCCCAGAATACCTTGCATCAGATAGGTGGAGATGATCAGTGACCCGCTTTTTGGGCCGGTAAGCCGATCGGTATTGCGTGCCGCATCCCGGGGAGGAATGCGCAGCGACATGGCAATAAAGCCGATGGCAATGCCATGGTAGGTGATCATCTCCAAGAATTTGGCGTCGATATGCAAAAGATTAGTATTCCTAACGATTAAGAGTACAAATCCAGCCAAAACCGAAGTCGGCATCAATGTCCTGCGAATGAAGGGCAGCTTGCGCCTTAGCACATTTGCNCCTAGGATAGCAGCGGCAATGATGCCCAANTGGACTAGAGCACTCCACAAACCTGTATTTGCCGATGAAAAGTCCATAGTTCACCTCATAGATTTTAGTTGGTCGTAAAGTTCCAAGTATTTCCGTCCACAGAACGCTCGGCCGGCAGTAATGGTATAGTGCTTGCCCCGGCTTGTAAAAGCAATATTGCCTCTTCCGTAAACTGCCATATCCGAAATCTCTTCGATGGAAAAGACGTGGGTGCCGCAGACAATCCGATCACGATACATGACCAGGGCACCGTCTCCAGCAGAGATCTCCTCTGTACGGTGATCGCCTGGAATAAGGTTCAAAACTGCACCTGGGTCGGTAAAGACCGGTTCGTCACCAAGTGAATGGGCTATCTCGGCCAGCCGCCTGTTCTGCCAGGCGTCCCATTCTGTGATCGTTAAATAGGGAGCTCCGTGCAGATAGCCGAANTCGTCATAACTCCCTTTCAGCCCGCAAGTGCAGAAAAACATACTGCCCTCGCTTTTTAGCTGGCCGATCTGTCTGCACACGGGACAGATGAACAGGGCTGTTTCCAAACCCTCAGCCAGCCGCCTGCCCTGGAAGGGGATTTTCTCTTCGGCCTGGCGAGCATAGGCATCCTCGAACAAATCTCTTTCTATTGCTTCGTTGACTTGATCCGCGCTCATCTTCTCCAGCTCTTCCGGGGTATATACATTAACAACATAGCCCCGCATCCGGCCGCGCCGTAAGGTATAGGCCCAGCGTGGGGTGGTTAAATAGCCTCCTTCGAGTTTGTATGTGACCAAAGGTACTTTGCAGGCTTTGGCAAGTTTGCCGATGGAAGGGGGTATGGGGCCCGTCAATCCGTTGAAGGAACGGTTGCCTTCTGCGAAAATGCAGATGCTTTTGCCGTCCCTAAGGCGCCTGAGAAGCTCCCGGACCGTGCCCATATCAGTGCTGCCTTTGAGGCGAGGGATCGGATCAAACAAGTAGATCAGGAGGCGGGAAGCTAGGCCGACTCGAAAGATATGCTCACTGGCCACAAAGTAGAGCATATCTTTGAAGCTTAGCTGAACAAACACAGGATCCAAATCGCAATTGTGATTGGCATAAACCAGGTATGGACCCTCGAGAGCCGGGGCGGGCTGAACCTCCAGCCTGAACAGGCACCTTAGAAGTGGTGCAATAATCGGCCTGATTATTCTGTAGGCTCGGGCATGCCGCCTGTATTCTCTCAGCTTTTTAGAAGACATCATGTCACCTTCTCCAGTTACTGATCTGCCGGCAGATTAGCTGTTCCAGTTTCAGCGTCACCCAGCTTCGGCCAACCCCTCATAAACCTGGATCGGGGGGAGGAAACGGTTAAATTTGCTAGAATGGAATGAACATAAACCGGAAGGAGTGAATGGGCGATGAAACTGTTTCGTAAGCAGGCCCAAACTTTGTTAATAGTATCGTTTGTAATGTTTGTGCTCCCTATTCTGACCGTCCAGACCGGAGAGGCGGCCAGCGTGAAGAATGTCATTTTGCTGATTGGCGACGGCATGGGTATCAATCACATCACTGCCGCCAGGATAAGTGGGGAAAAGGGGGCATACTCCCGGCTTAACCTTGATACAATGCCTTACACCGGTTTTTCCATCAACTTTTCCACCTCAAGTCTNATCACAGATTCTGCAGCGGCGGCCACTGCCTTGGCCACAGGCTTTCGCACCGACAACGGACGTTTGGCCACCCTGCCTGACGGCACCCCAGTCATGAGTATTATGCTCAAGGCGAAAGAGAGGGGCCAAAGCACCGGCATTGTCACCACTGCAAAAATTACCGATGCCACGCCCGCGGCTTTTTTGGTCAACGCTGATTCCAGGACCTTTGAAAGGACGATAGCCCAAGACATGCTGAATACCCAGACCGATGTGCTCTTGGGGGGAGGTGCTGACGCCTTTGGCATTAACCCCTTCACGAGGGAGCCCAAGGCACGTGCCCTCATCAACCAGGCCCTGGAAGATGGGTATACTTATGTCTATGATCGGGACAGCCTGCTTAATCTGGAAATAACTGAGGGGTCTAAACTGATTGGGCTTTTCATGGGCGGTGGGATGAGTTTTGAATTGACGCGGTTTCCAACAGAGCCTTCTTTGTCAGAGATGATGCTAAAAGCCCTGGAGATAGTGGGACAAAATCCTGGTGGGTTTTTCCTGATGGTGGAAGGGGCCCGCATTGATACAGCAGGTCACAGCAACAGCTCTGCAGAAATGATCGGGGATCTCTTAGCCTTTGATCAGGCGGTGGGGTTGGCCTTAGACTTTGCCCGTGCCAATTCAGGGACCTTAGTTCTGGTAACCGCGGATCATGAGACTGGCGGTTTTGCGGTAACCAGCGGTACGCCTGCGGGGGAGATGGTGAACTATGGCTGGTTATCTACGGGACATACAGCTGCTATGGTGCCAATTTACGCCTTCGGCCCAGGTGCAGAGCATTTCAGCGGAACTTTGGACATCACAGAGATCCCGATCCGCCTCGCAGAGCTGATGGGCATTTCAGACTTTCCCGCCTTAATTGAAGACAGTCAAGAACAATAAGCTGAATGGGAGGACTGCAAAATGATTAATGCAGCAATTATCGGCCTAGGCTACATAGGTAAGGTTCATCTGAGGACGCTTTTGCGCATACCGGGAGTGAAAGTTGTGGCTCTGGCCGGGCGNAGAAGGGAACCTTTGGAAGAACTTGCCGCGCAGTACGGCATTCCCAAGGTGACAGCAGATTACCGGACTTTGCTAGAGGACCCTTCTATTGATGTGATCCACAATTGTACGCCCAACCATCTGCACTATGAGGTTAACCATGCCTTTATCAGCGCCGGCAAGCATATCTTGTCAGAAAAGCCACTGGGGCGAAGCTCTCAGGAAACTGGCGCCTTGGCAAAACTGGCTGAAGAGAAAGATGTACTCACCGCCATTAACTTTTGCTACCGCTACTACCCGGCGGTACAGGAGGCGGCGGTCAAGGTTAGCAGGGAAGAACTCGGAAGCATCTACACGGTGATGGGTTCCTATCTGCAGGACTGGCTGCTCTATGATACAGACTATGACTGGCGCTTGGAGCAGTCTTTTACAGGCAGCTCCAACGTGATTGGGGACATTGGCAGCCATTGGTTCCATTTGGCCCAGTTTATAGTTGGCTCCCAGATTACAGAAGTGATGGCTGATCTGAAGACAACTCTGCCGATTCGCAAAAAACCCGAGGCAGACGGCACCTATGCTGAGTACCCTGTTAAAGTGGAAGATTACGGTTCTGTGCTCTTGCATTTTGCCAACGGAGCATCGGGCGTCTTTACAGTAAGCCAGCTGGCTGCGGGGAAAAAATGCGCCATTGATGTGCAGGTTTACGGTTCCCAATCTGCTTTGCGCTGGAATCACGAGCAGCCAACAGAACTTTGGCTGGGTCATCGGGACAAGCCCAATGAAGTGCTTATGGAAAGCCCACAGCTGCAGCAGGCGGAAAGTAAGCGCTATGCGTTGCTGCCCACCGGGCATCCCATGGGTTACCACGACGCCGTATACAACCTCTTTACCGATTTTTATGAAAACCTGCACCTAAAGAATCAGGGGAAAGCGCTCACTATTCCTTTGCCCGATTTTTGGGAAGGACACCGAGAAGTCTTGATCACAGAAGCAATTTTGCAGAGCCATCGGGAGAAGCGGTGGGTCAGGGTGGGGGAATAAAGCCAGCAGCTTGATCAAAAAAGGAGCGGCCGTTTGTTTGGCGGCCGCTCCTTTATCATATCATGCTTAAGATGTCCTTCTGCGTCTCCGCAAGACGTCTACGTAAACTGCACCAATGATTACCAGGCCGATGACAATGGTCTGGGCATCTGGTGATACACCTAGGAGATTTAGCCCGTTGCGGATAACTGCGATCATAATCGCACCAATCAGGGTTCCCCAGATGTTGCCTACGCCTCCCATGAAACTGCCTCCGCCAATGATTACGGCGGCAATAGCATCCATTTCATAGGATATGCCGGCCAGAGGATAGGCCGCATTAACCCGGCCCATCAAGGTTAGACCTGCGATACCGGCCATAAGGCCGCTAATGGTATAAACCCAAACCCTCACTCTATCGGTGTCAATTCCCGAGAGACGGGCTGCCTCGATATTGCCCCCCACAGCATAGATATGTCTTCCCAAGGTTGTTCTCGTTAAGAAGAAATGGAAGAAAACAACGGTGAACAAGACCAGGATGAAACTAAAGGGAATGCGTCCTACATAGCCTGCTCCGATGAACTGGATCCACTTGGGGAAGCCGGAGATTGGCGAAGCGTTGGTTATAATCAAGGCCAAACCTCTGGCCACGTTCATCATGCCTAGAGTGGAGATGAAGGGGTGTGGCAAACGGAGCTTGGTTAAGACCAGCCCGTTGGTCATTCCCGCCAGGGCAGCCACCGCTAAGCCAATGAGCACACCAATGACTGAATTCCAGCCCATGTTGACAATGAGTATACCTGTAATTGAAATTGAGAGAGCTAGAATTGATCCAACCGACAGGTCGATACCTGCTGTTACGATGGCCAACAACATGCCCGAGGCGACAATGGAGTTGATCGCAGACTGTTGGGCCACATTCATGAGATTTCGGAAACTTAAGAAGTGGGGGCTGGCAAAGGAAAGCCCAATCATGATGATGATCAGACCCAGCAGCGCGCCTACTCTGTTGAGCAAAACGTCTCCCCAGTTCATTCGCTGTAGGCTTTTTTGCAGACCTGACTTAGCTTGCATGATTTATACCTCCTGTGGCTGCTGCCATAATCTTTTCTTGTGTTGCTTCCTCCCGGCTGAACTCAGCAGTCAAGCGTCCTTCGCTGAGCACAATAATCCGATCGCTCATGCCCAGGATCTCGGGTAGTTCAGAGGAAATCATAATTACTGCTGCTCCCTTTGCGATCAGCTCGTTGATGATGTTGTACACTTCAACTTTGGCCCCAACGTCGATACCCCGGGTGGGCTCATCAAAAATAAAAATGTCTGCATCTGTGTTCAGCCACTTGCCGATCACAACCTTTTGCTGATTGCCGCCGCTAAGTTGCAGAGTCATAGTGTTCAGGCCAGGGGTTTTAATCCCGAGCTGCCGAACTACTTCGGACGCCGCTTCTTTTTGGCCGTTGACATCAATCAAAACCCTCCGCACAAATTTCTTCAGATTAGCTACTGTAGTGTTAAACAGTACGGTATTGCCCAAAAACAAGCCTTGATCTTTCCGATCCTCTGTCAGCAGGGCAATCCCATGCCTGAGGGCATCTTTGGGAGAATTGATCTGTACCGGGGCCCCGTTAACGAAAATCTGTCCGGAGCTCTTAGGATCTGCGCCAATTATGGCCCGGGCGAGCTCTGTCCGGCCTGCCCCTACTAAACCTGCTAACCCCAGTACTTGACCGCGGTAGGCTGAAAAAGAGATATCTTGGAGCAGACCCTTGGTGGAAAGCTGGCGAACCTCCAAGGCAACATCACCGGCGGTTGTAGCCATTTTGGGATACTGGTCACCCAGTTTGCGTCCGACCATGTATGAAATAATGTCTTCTTTAGAAGCACCCTTTGCCTCTGTGGTGATGATTTTCTTTCCATCGCGCAAAACCGTAAACCGGTCTGCAATCTCTAACACTTCGTCTAATTTATGAGAGATAAAAATAATGGTAACTCCCTGGCTCTTTAACTGCCGCATCACCCTAAAAAGATCTTCAGTTTCATCTTCGCCTAAAGAGGCAGTCGGTTCGTCTAAAATAAGGAGCCTGGCTTCGATAGAGAGGGCTTTGGCCACTTCCACCATTTGCTGTTTGCCCACACCGAGGGTGCTGACTAAGGCTGTTGGGCTGATGTTCTGACCTAAGGTTTCCAAGATAGATGTGGTTCTGTTCACTATTTCTTTACGGTCTATGATTCTAAAGCGTTCGCTAGCGAGGACTTCTCGCCCAAGGAAGATGTTTTCCGCCACATCCAACTCCGGGATCAGGTTCAGCTCCTGATAGATAGGGACAATCCCGTAGGTATGGATGGCCTGGCTGGGCGTAATGCCGGTGAGCTCTTTTCCAGCATAGGTGATTGTGCCGCTGTCCCAGTGGTGAACACCGGTCAACAGCTTAATCAGCGTGGATTTTCCTGCCCCGTTCTCGCCGATTAAGGCATGGATCTCCCCTTTGTTTACATCAATTGATACATTATCCAGGGCCTGCACACCGGGGAAAGCCTTAGATATGTTTTTTAATTGCAGGAAGGGAGTGCTCACTATTGATCACCTCCTAATTTTGAAAGCTCCCCAACCCCTCGTGCGGGTTGGGGAGGCTGACTGCAGCTTATAGTGTGCGCCCTACAATTTTCTCCATTTCGGCAATGTTTTCTTCAACATTGTCGATATCTACGATGAGGGTAGGTACAGGGATGCGCTTGTCGATTTGTTCGCCGTTGAGCAGCTTGACTGCATACTCAATGCCATAATATCCGATACCGTAGGAGTCTTGCTTTACTGTACCGGTGAGGCCGCCGTCCCGTACGGATTTAAGCGCGTCGGGAGAGCCGTCAAAGCCCATGACAATGATGCCTTCAGCGCCGTCCATCTCCACTGCCCTGAGGGCTCCAAGCGCCATCTCGTCGTTCGAGCAGTAGACACCCTTGATGTTGGGCAGAGCCATCAGCATATTCTGCATTACGTCCATGCCCTTGCCCCGCTCACTGTCAGCGGCCTGGGTTCTGACAACATTGATGTTGCTGCCCTTGACAGCGTCTACAAAGCCGTTAACCCTTTGATCGTGAGTTAAGTCGCCCATAGCGCCTCTGATAATGACCACATCGCCGCCTTCAGGCATTTTTTCCATAAAGTACTTGCCAGCCATGGCGCCTGCCTCATAGTTTCCGGTACCGATAAAGGAAGCTTTGTCTTCCCAGTCTGCGTCGGTATCAATGAGAATAACAGGAATATCGAGGGCCTTAGCTTGCTCAAAGACTGCAACTGCAGCAGTTGGGCGGAGGGGAGCTACTACCAAGGCATCGATTTCTCTGGTGAGCTGGTCTTGCAGCATATCAAACTGCTCTTGTACTTGGGTTTCTGCAGATGGTCCCACAACAGAGATTTCTACGCCAAACTCTTCAGCAGCAGCATTGGCACCGGCCTCAACAGTTTTCCAATAGTCGCTGTTGAGAGCTTTAAGAACTACCGAAATCCGGTAGTTTTGGGCTAAGGTGGTTCCAGCGAAAGCGCCGACTAACAACGTGACAACCAGCACAACTAAAAGTGTTCTTTTTTTACTCAACAAGATCTTCACTCCCTTTTTGGTTTTGAGAATTGTCCGTGGAACGCTCTAAACACTGAGTTTCTCTAGGCTTCCCCTGACAGTCGCCCCCTTTCGCCCGTCGCAAAAGTAAACTTGATGTTCGTGTTGGTTCTTTTGTGTTTATAGATGTTAGGATTATAGCACGAAGTAGTGTTAAATGTCAAAGGGTGAACAACTTGCTGTTCTTTAGGCAGTAAACTTTGCTCCAAATTAGCTTGCTTACCACTAGGTAAATATATGTTTCTAAGATCAAAAAAAGCCCCGGAGGGCTTCTGTATGAGAAGTATCTTTATATCCCTTTATACTTGCAAGAGCTGAATCAGTTCCCTGTGCAGCCGACCGTTTGTTCCTGCCACTTCCCCAGCAAAGAGATCCAGTTCCTGGCCTGAAATGCCTGATGCCTTTCCGCCGGCTTCGGTTAGGATCAGGACACCGGCGGCGATATCCCAGGCATTAATGGGTTTTTCCCAAAAGCCGTCTAAAAACCCACAAGCTACATAACAAAGATCCAAAGCACCTGAACCAATGCGCCTAACCCCATGAGACAACTTCGTGAGCTTCTGAAAGCGCAGCATGGACGCGTCTGAAACTTTGGCACTGTCGCCGCTGAAGCCGGTGGCGAAAAGGCCTTGCTGCACTTGGGAAACTGCAGACACCTGGATTGGCTGATCATTCAAAAAGGCCCCCTGTCCCCGCTTAGCACTAAACAGTTCCCCGAGGACCGGATTGTAAACTACGCCGGCTACAGGCTGTTTATCTTTGAGCAGTGCGATGGAAACAGAGTAGTGGGGAAAGCCGTGGATATAGTTGGCGGTACCATCTAAGGGGTCAATAACCCAAGTGAACTTGGACTCTGACTCTTTAACCCAGCCCTGCTCCTCAGCCATAATGCTGAAATCTGGGAAGTATTCTTGCAGCTCCTTGATGATCAGATTTTCCGAAGCCTTATCTGCATCTGTAACCGGGTCAAGTCCGCTTTTATGTGCAACCTCAAACCCCTGCCTTCTTATATCCAACAGGAGATCCCCCGCTTGTTTAGCTATCTTGGTCATCGTTTCTACATGAAACATCTGAGTGCCTCCTCTTTGTGCCGGTAAAGGCTTATATGTACAGATAAACAAAAAGGGCTGTCTAGACAAGCTAGACAACCTGGAATAAACTTATTACGGTGCAACCTCTACTTTAACCCCCCGCTCTTCCAAGGCGCGCAGATCTTCTTCGGGAATGCGGCTGTCTGTGATCAGAAGATCGATTTCATCTAATTTAGCAAAGGGCGTAAAGGCTTGTTTGTGAAATTTGGAGTAATCCAAAAGGCAGATGACCTGGTCTGCGGAACGGATCATCGCCCGCTTGGTCTCGGCCAGATCTTCAGAGTAGACCATCAGGCCATTCTCGAAATCGAGGGCGGTGGCAGCTAAGAAGAGTTTGTGCACCCTGTATCTGCCCAGCATATTTTCGGCGTCGCTGCCTAAGAGGGTATAGATCCCCTCCCGGCGATGACTGCTGATTTTGCCGCCGGTAAGAAACAGGTCTATATTGAGCCTGTCCACAACCTCAAGGGCAATTCGCAGATCATTTGTCATTACAGTCACAACCTGCTGATTGAGCAGGCGCGCCAGGGGCAGGGTAGTGCTCCCTCCGTCCAGGATCAAGGTATCCTTGGGCTCGACATGACTTAGTGCCTGCCGGGCAATGCTCTCCTTTTGAGGCACATTGGTCCGCTGCCGGGCCTGGATCTGAAAGGCGGAGATGCCGTTTCTTTTCAAAATTGCCCCGCCGTGCACCCGTTCCACCAGATCCATTTCGGCCATTTTGTCTAGATCCAGCCGGATGGTCTTGGGGGTAACTTTGAGGCGTTTGGCCAGGTCATTAACGTTGACAGAGCCCTGTTCTTCCACCAAACGTGAGATTTCGTTTATTCTTTTCACTGCGTTCATTGGCGTACTCCTTTGCTAAACTATAACTATAATAACACACAATAATAAACCTTTCAAATCCGAATATCTTTGCCGGAATGGGAAGGAAAACGCCAAAGTGAGTGGAATACAGCAGAGAACAATAAAAAACCAAAAGGAACCAAAACCTAAAATTTCGGCGAAAAACAACAGAGATCAATAAAGGAGGTCTTTTTGTGAAAAAAGTAAAAGTTGGTGTTGTGGGCTATGGCGTCATTGGGATTCGCCTGGCCACCGGTGTATCCATGCAGGAAGACATGGAGCTGGTAGGGATAGCAGATGTGGGCTTGACCTTATCAGTACGGGCCCTAAAAGAGCGGGGCATGCCCTATGACTTCTATCTGGCGATGCCCNACAACCGCAANCAGCTGGAAGAACATGGTGTACCCATTGCCGGCGCTTTAGAAGATTTGGTGCAAAAATGTGACGTAATCCTTGATGCTACCAGCGCTGGTGTGGGGGCGAAAAATAAAGAGATCTACGCTAAATATGGCAAGAAGGCTATCTTCCAGGGCGGAGAGAGTACAGACGTAGCCGATGTATTTTTCCATGGCTATGCCAACTACGAACAAGGGCTGGGTAAGCAGTTCCTTAAGCTTACCTCCTGCAATACGACGGGCCTAATCCGTGCAGTAGACTGCCTTGATCGTGAAATCGGCGTGGAAAACGTGATGCTGACAATTGTCCGCAGAGTGGCAGATCCCGGCGATTACCACAGGGGACTGACCAATGCCCTCAAGGTAGAAACGGTGCCCAGCCACCAAGCTACAGATTTAATGCTGATTATGCCCCATGTGAAAGCTACAGGTGTGCTGGTCCATACCCCCGTAACCCACGGTCACTTTATCTCAGTGAATATTAAACCTAAGCAAGAGACTACCAAGGAAGAAGTATTGCAGTACTTTCACAACCATCCGCGTATTCGTGTTGTCCGTACAGCTGATGGCTTCTTGGGTAATGCATCCCTGTTCAGATACGCCCGTGATATGGGCCTGCCCCACAGTGACCTGTATGACATTGCTGTCTTTGAAGAAACGGTTGATATTTTTGAAGGCCATGTCATCTTTGGCTTCCACGTTCCGCAGGAAGGCGTTGTCACGCCAGAGACCATGGATGCGGTCAGGGCTGTCATGGAAATGCAGACAGATCGCCTAGAGGCCGTAGGCGCAACTAACAAGTACCTTAACCTGGTATAGGAGGTTTTTGCGTGGAAGGACTTCACATCCATACCATCGATGATTTTGACTATAGGGACAAGACGGTAATTCTGCGCCTGGATATTAACTCCCCCATCGATCCTGTGACCAAGAAAATTGTTAATACCAACCGGATCGACAAAAGCATTCCTACTCTGACGGATTTGGCGGCAAAAGGGGCCAAGATTGTAATTTTGGCACATCAGGGCGACACCTTGGACTATCAGAACCTCGGACCCCTCACAGAACATGCCCGGCTTCTCTCGGAACGTTTGGGCCGGGAGGTCCGCTACATCGATGATGTGGCGGGACCGGCCGCCCTTGAACTTGTTAAGGGCATGCAGGGGGGAGAGATGGTTCTGTTGGGGAATCTGCGCTACCTAACGGAAGAGGTATCCACATTTGAGACCGCTGTGCCCCTGAAGCCTGAAGAGATGCTCGATACCTACCTGGTGCGGCGGCTGGCGCCCCTGGCAGATCTCTACGTTAATGATGCCTTTGCCGCTGCCCATCGGAATGCACCTTCCATGGTTGCCTTTCAAGAACTGCTGCCCTCTGCAGGCGGCCGGCAGCTGATCGCAGAATTTGGCGCTCTGCATAAAGTGGCGGCTGATCCTAAGCGTCCGGCCTTGTTTGTCCTGGGCGGACTGAAGGTTTCTGATGCCTTTGGCATGATTCGTCAGGTGTTAGAAGCGGGAACAGCGGATGGCATTTTAGCCGGCGGTGTCTTGGGCATCCTCTTCCAGATGGCCCAGGGGGTGTCCTTTGGGGCGGTGCAAGAACAGTTTCTGAGGGAGCGTAATTTACTGGGGTTTGTCAAGGAGGCAAAGGGCTATTTAGCAGACTTTGCGGATCGCTTTGTCTGTCCTGTAGACTTTGCGTACCAGGCGGGCGATGGGCGAGGCGAAGCACACATTAGCGCTCTGCCCCAAGATAAGCTCTTTACTGATATCGGCAGCCAGACTATAAAGCGCTTTCAAACCGAAATTGCCAAAGCCGGTACAATCTTTGTCAATGGTCCCATGGGCTCCTATGAGAACCCTCTCTTCTCTGCCGGAACTGATGGAGTATGGAACGCCATGGCAAACGCCCCCGGCTTTACTGTAGTGGGCGGCGGGGACAGTGTGAGCGCTGCTTTTAGGTTTGTGGAGAATCCGGAGGAAAAGTTCGATTACATCTGTACTGCCGGCGGAGCCATGGTAAGGTTTCTGTCCGGTACGGAACTTCCCTTGATTAAGGCGCTGAGAAAGGCATACGGGAGGCATTAGGATGAATAGGGAACTGAAACTGCCCTATGGGTCTGGGCAGATGCAAGCGACAATGGCCCGGGGGACCTGTACAGGTCTCTACTTACCCGCTAAGGAAGCAGAGGGCGGTTCTGGCCAATCCATGGTCTATGAGGCCCTCCGCCGTCCCGTTGGCGCGCCTCCCCTTGCTGAACTGGTCGCAAAGGATGACCAGGTGGTGATCGTGACCAGCGATCACACCCGGCCCTGCCCCAATGCTGTCCTTTTACCTCCCCTTGTGGAGGAGCTGAGTCGGGCCGGAGTGCCTGATTCGCAGATTACGATTGTCATAGCCCTGGGACTGCACCGTAAGATGAGTGAGGCTGAATTAGAAAAATCCGTAGGGGAAGAAATCTATCGGCGCGTCCGGGTGATCAATCATGATTGCAATGATGTTGTATCCTTAGGAACTACCAGCCGGGGGACACCGGTGGAGTTCTTCCGCCCTGTGGTGGAGGCAGACTTCCGGATCTGCGTGGGTAATGTTGAGTTCCATTATTTTGCCGGCTTTTCCGGAGGGGCGAAGGCCATTATGCCTGGCGCCGCCTCTGCAGCCGCTGTTAAGGCCAATCACTCCCACATGATTGAAAATGGGGCCGCCGCGGCGCAGCTTGTAGATAATCCAGTGCGGGAGGATTTGGAAGAAGCAGTAGATATGCTCGGCGCCCATTACATTCTCAACGTAATCGTCGATGCAGAGCAGCGGATCCGCCACGCCTGTGCCGGCGATTTGGTTCTGGCCCATCGGGTCCTGTGTGAAAGCCTGATTGAAGAGGGGCTGGTGCAAATTCCCCACAGGGTGGATCTGGCCGTAGTCAGCGCCGGGGGCACCCCTAAAGATATTGACCTTTATCAAGCACAAAAAGCACTTGATAATTGTGCCAATGGGGTGCGCTTGGACGGAGTAATCGTTTTGGTGGCAGAGTGTACTGAAGGATACGGCAACAAGACCTTTGAGCAGTGGATGACTTCAGGCAAGGAACCATCTGACCTGCTCGCCGACTTAAAGCAGGAGTTTGTCTTAGGCGGTCACAAGGCCGCAGCCATAGCTAAAGTTGCTCAGGAGATGACCATTATTTTGGTTTCCCAAGTTATGGCAAGAGAAAATATGGTAGGGATCACTGTTGTGGATAGCCTGGAAAAGGCTTTAGATGAGGCATACAAGCGTCTAGACACAGACTTCACATATGCAGTTTTTCCCCTAGGTGCTTCGACCCTGCCAAAGGTGCAAAGTGAGGTGTAATGATGAGTAAATTGCAGGCTGCTGTTGGAGAAAGACTGGAGGCCTTTGCCAAGGAGATTCGCATTACAACGTTGAAGGAGCTCGGGCATCTTGGGTTTGGCCATTTAGGCGGCGCCATGTCTATTGTAGAAGTCCTGGCGGTCCTCTATGGCGAAGTGATGAAGATTGATCCCAAGAATCCCCAGTGGGAAGAGAGGGACTGGCTCGTTTTGTCCAAAGGCCATGCCGGTCCGGCACTCTATGCCACTTTAGCGTTGAAGGGCTATTTCCCCAGGGAAATGCTGTTCACCCTAAACCAGGGAGGTACTAAACTGCCCAGCCACGCTGATCGCAATCTAACACCCGGTGTGGACATGACCACAGGTTCCCTGGGGCAAGGCTTCTCCACCGGTTTGGGAGTGGCATTAGGCCACAGGCTCGACGGCAAGGACAATAATGTGTACATCATCTTAGGTGATGGAGAATGCCAAGAAGGTCAAATTTGGGAAGGCGTCCTCTACGGCGGCAACGCCAAACTGGATAATCTAATCGTCTTTGTAGACTACAACAAGCAGCAGCTGGACGGCTTCATTGATCAAATCAACCCTCTCGGGGANCTGAGGGCTAAGTGGGAAGAATTCGGCTGGCATGCCCAGGAAGTCGATGGACACGACGTAGGGGCAATTT
>JGI24708J26588_10001704_pt1 | contig 17221 bp, 14 predicted proteins | sample BioPla1DNA2_FD_26588 | JGI IMG/M metagenome (IMG submission 26588) | reverse complement strand
AAGCTTAGTCAATTATTAAATAGTCTATCTTATGCATTAGATATAGCTGAAAATAGATATTATGGGCATTCTAGAAGAACTGCCTATATAGCCTATAATATAGGAGAGGAAATGGGGCTAAAGCATCAAGATTTAATGGATATATATTATGCAGCTCTTATTCACGATATAGGTATGGCAGGTCATTTGTCCAATTATTCTGTAATGGATATTCATTATAAAGAAAATTTACTAAAGGAACATTGTAGCTTTGGTTATAAAATATTGAAAAATCTACCCTTAAAACCAGAAATAAGTGAATATATACTATATCATCATGAAGAATGGGACGGCTCTGGGCCCTTTGGCTTAAAGGGAGATGAAACTCCTTTAGCTTCTCAAATAATCCATTTAGCAGATTATTTTGAATTATTTTTTGTAAGAAAAACTAATTTTGGCACAGATACTTACGAAATAGATGTTTTTAATAAATGGCTAAAGAGACATAAAAACACTATGTTTAACGAGAACATTTGTCATGGAATTTTAAACCTTATGAAAAAGGAAAAATTTTGGCTAGATTTACAATCAAAAAACATAAATTCTGTTTTAAATCTAATAGAACCAAAAGAAGACATTGTTTTAGATATTCATGGACTTCACAGTATATCAGAAGCATTTTCCCTACTAATAGATGCTAAAAGTAAATTTACCTACGAACATTCCAAAGGGGTATCTAATTATGCTAGTAGTTTTGCCCAATACTTAGGATATGATGAAATAATGGTAGAAAAACTTACAATTGCTGCAAATTTACACGATATAGGTAAGTTTATTGTACCCTTAGAAATATTAGAAAAACCAAAAAAGCTTAATTCCATGGAATTTTTAACAATGAAATCCCATGTATACTATACTAAATTAATATTGAAACAAATAGAAGGTTTAGAAGATATTGCAGAATGGGCAGGAAATCACCATGAAAAACTAAATGGAAAGGGCTATCCAGAAAGACTTGATGAAAATAGCCTAACTAAAGAAGATCAAATAATAGCTTTTGCAGATATATATCAGGCCCTAATAGAAGATAGACCCTATAGGAAAGGTATGGCCCCTAAAAAAGCCATAGACATAATGAAAAATATGGCCAATAAAGGCTATATTTGCAATAGAATGTTAGGAGATTTCAAACAATTGGTATTATAATTTGAGGTGAAACAATGAATTTTATTATGGAAACTACAGATATGGACTTAGGTGATACACCCATTGAAAATATATTTATTAACGATTTTATGCCTATGGCCAATGGCACCTATGTAAAAGTCTATTTATTAGGCTATAAATATGCCTACGACAAAGATTCGAAAATTGAAGTAAATAATAATACCATAGCTAAACATTTAAATATACCTTTAATAGATGTATTAAATGCCTGGGATTTTTGGGAGGAAAAAGGTATAATTGAAAAAATCCCTAACAATACAGAAGATAAACACGACTATAAAATTAAATTTTTAAGTTTAAAACAACTTTATATAAAAAACAATTACAAGGCAATAGACATTAGAGAAAATATTAAAGACGAAACCTATACCTGTTCAGTGGAAGATTTAATAGGAGCCAATCAAATACCTGAAATAAACAAAATGTTTAATTCCATAGATTATATTATGAGAAGGCAGCTAGTACCTAATGAAAAAAAGAAGATTTTAGAGTGGATACATAATTATAATATGAATCCAGATATTATTGAAAAAGCCTTCTTTTATGGAGTAGAGAAAAAAGGCCAAAGAAATGTAAATTATATAGGTGGCATTATTAGAAATTGGTATGATCAAGGTATAACCAATGTAGAGGCATTGCAAGAGCATTTACAAGAAAGTAATGAGAGATTTTATAGATATGAAAAGGTAATGAAATATTTAGGTTATGGTAATAGAATGGCCAGTGCAGGAGAAATGAAAGTAATAGATAAATGGTTTGAAGAATACAATTTTTCTATGGAAATAGTACTTAAAGGCTGTGAAAATTCTAAGAAAACTTCAAATCCCAGTATTAATTATATAGACGGCATACTTACTTCTTGGTACCATAAGGGGATTAAAACTTTAGAAGATATTAAAATTAAAGACACACCACCAGAAAGAAAAGAATATCAAAAAACACCAAAAAATAGACCAGTTAAAGCAAAACAAACTAGATTTCATAATTTTGAACAAAGGACATCTAATATGTCAGCTGAAGAATTAGAAGCCATTGCAAGAAGGAAAAGAGAGGAATACTATTCAAAGGCAAAAGGGGAAAGTAAATAATGTATAATCGTGTATTAAAGAATATTTTAATGGATTATGAAAGAAAAAGAGACAATTTAATTTTACAACAAAAGCTTAGAAAAGAAAAAGTATATAGAAAAGTTCCTGAAATTAAGATGATAGACCAACAAATCTTTGAAATAGGTCTAAGTATGTCTAAAGCCATAATTGAAAATCCAGATAATTATAAAAGAGATATAGAAGATGTAAGAAAACAAATGGAAAAACTTCAAATGGAAAAGGCTTATTTACTTACTGAAAACAATATACCAGTTGACTATATGGATATTAAATATGAATGTAGTCAATGTGAAGACACTGGATATTTACCCAATGGGGAGAAATGTAATTGTTTGATTCAAAATTTAATAGACAAGGCCTATGAAATGTCCAATATTAAAAATGTATTAGAAAGGGAAAACTTTGATACTTTTAATATAAATATTTTCCCAGATGAACCCTTTGAAGGAGAAAAACTTTCTCCTAGAGAAAATATGAAAAATATCTCTAGTATATGTGTAGATTTTGTAAACAATTTTGATATGAAAAATGGTGAGAATCTATTATTTTATGGTAGCACTGGATTAGGAAAAACCTTTATGTCCAATTGTATAGCCAAGGCTCTTTTAGATATGAATAAAATAGTTATTTATCAAACAGCCTTTAAAATACTAGAGATAATAGAAAAAAGAAGATTTGGAAAAGATGGAACTAGATTTGAAGATTACGAATACGATTTATTATTTGACTGTGATTTATTAATTATAGACGATTTAGGCACTGAATTATCCAATGCCTTTACCAATGCTGAAATATTTAATATTGTAAATACTAGATTATTAGGAGGCAAAAAAACTATTATATCCACTAATTTAACACCAAAGGAAATTTCAGAAATATATACTGATAGAGTATTTTCGAGAGTATTGGAAAAATTTATTCCACTAAAATTTTATGGACCAGATTTAAGATATTATAAATGGGAGAAATAGAACAGGAGAATTATCTCCTGTTTTTTTATGCCATAATAAAGACTTATTATGTATAACTGTTATTTATTATACAAACATAGGCTTAAATGTTAAAATTAAATCAAATGGACATTATTTTAACGATTTTTTTAAATCATCAAAGGCCAAAAATTTGAAAGGGGGATTATTGATGAAAAAAAATCAAATATTTCTTGGCATTTTGATTTTAATTTTAATGGTGGTCTTTGCAAATCATTTATTTACTAGAGATGCTAAATTGCCTTTATTTTTAATCACAGGTTTAATGCTAGGCTATGTATTTACCAGATCTAGATATGGTTTTGCAGGAAGTGTTAGAAAAATATATTTTACAGGGAATGGAGCATTAACTAGAGCATTATTATTAATGTTTGCAATATCCATAATAGCCACTGCAGGAATTCATTATGGAGCAGCACAGAAAGGTGCAGTTGCAGCCTTTAAAGCAGGGGAAGGGGATGCAGTAATTCCTGGTTCTGGATTTGTTCAACCTGCTAGTTTAGCCACTATTATAGGAGGTATTATTTTTGGTATAGGTATGATTTTTGGTGGCTGCTGTGCCTCTGGGACCTTAACAGATGTGGGAGAAGGAGAAGCTAGAGCTTGGATTGTAGTACCATTCTTTGGTATTGGGGGAATTATTGGTGCTATGCATAGTTCTTGGTGGAAGGAAAGCGTATTCCAAAAAGCAGGGGTGCAAGTTTACTTACCAGATGTATTTGGCTATATAGGCGCTGTTTTAGTATCATTAATCTTATTATTATTAATTTATATATTTACTAAAAAATACGAAGAAAAAAGGCAAAAAGAGGAAACTTATATAGATGAAGTTTACGAAGAATGGCAAAAACCACTTCCTAAAGCTGAAAATTATAAATTTTTCAGTAAGGAAACTTATCACAAATTTTTCGTAGAAAGATGGTCTTTCACCACAGGGGCAGTCCTAACAGCCTTAATATTTGTTTTTATAATTAATACTACAGGTTCCAGTTGGGGGGCATCTGGTCCCTATACACTATGGAGTATATGGCTATTCCAAAAACTTGGAATAAGTTTTTCTTCGGAAGCTTTACAAGGTTTTGTAGATACTGTAAACAATGGACTTATGAACCATACTGTATCCATTAGAAATATAGGCATAATTTTTGGTTCTGCCATTGCTATGCTATTAGCTGGAAACTTTAAATTTAACTTCAATTTTAAATTAAAAGATATAATATTCTACGCCATAGGTGGTATATTAATGGGCTATGGCGCTAGAGTTGCAGGAGGTTGTAATGCAGGAGCATTGTATTCTGGAATTGCAAACTTCTCACTTTCAGGCTGGTTTTTCTTAGTAGCTATGACAATAGGAGGAGTAATAGGTTCAAAATTGTATTTAAATATATTCCCAGAGGATGCACCTGTTAAAATAAAGGTCAAAGACTCTTAACAATAAAAAAAGGTGGTAATTAAATTACCACCTTTAGTATATCAATAGCAAAAGCATCTTTTACTAGATGTAATAAATTTTTTAAAAACTGCTTCATAACTTGTAAATTCATAATTTTTTCTATAGGCTAGATGATAGTTAAAAGCAGAATCAAAATCCTTAATAGATATTTTCTTTAAATCTCCCCTTCTTAAATCTCGTTTAATTACAATTTCAGGGAGAAAGGCAAAGCCACGGCCAAAGGAAACAGAAGATTTAATAGATTCTGGAGAATTAGAAGATAGAAGAATATTTAAATCATCAATATCTATTAAATGCTTGTACAATAAATTATTTAACAATAATCTACTGGTAGAATCCTCTTCCCTTAAAATAAGAGGAAGGGACATTAGTTCATCTAAAGTAATACTATCAAATTCTGTATCTGGGCCCCCAACTAATACTAATTTATCGGCTAAAATAGGTGTAGTTGAAATGTTTTCTAACTCACTAGGGCCAGTAATTATACCAATATTAGTATCATGGGCTAATAATTTTTTAATAACAGTGGAGGTATTATATACTTCAAGTTTTACATCTACATCAGTATAAATTTCCTTAAAAGTGTAGATGCTGCAAGGAAGTACATATTCTCCAAGACTTTTACAAGAAACAATGGAAAGGGTTTTTTTTGACTTTTCTATATTTTTTAAGGATTTTTTAATATTATTTTCTAAGGACAACATAGTGGCAGCATGTTCAAACACTACCCGACCTTCTTCAGTAAGTTCTACACCTTTATTACTTCTAATTAATAGGGTAGCACCTACTTCATCTTCTAAATTTTGTATTTGCATACTTAACCCTGGTTGGGTAAGATGTAGTTCTTTAGCTGCTTTAGAAATACTATTACATTGTACAGTAATGTAAAAAGACCTAAGATAATCTAAATTCATATTCTCACACCTTGGGTTTTATTTTGAGATAAAATAGACTTAATTTACAAAAGTGATTTATCCTATGAAATGGAAAATTTGAGCAATGTCTAAAATAGGAATTAAACATTTATTATGTATAAATCTACTTAATATTATATCATATGCTTTTAAAAAAGACTAATTATGTTAAAAATTTAAATTTTCATTTTATTTTAAAAACTAAGGAGGTAATTTAAAATGGTAAAGAAGCCTAAAAGAATATTAGTAGTTGGTGGTGTAGCAGGTGGTGCATCTGCAGCAGCTAGAGTGAGAAGACTAGATGAGGAATGTGAAATAATAATGTTTGAAAGGGGGCCCCATGTATCTTTTTCTAACTGTGCACTTCCTTTCCATTTAAGTGGATTAATTGAAGACCATGAAGATTTAGTATTAATGAAGCCAGATGATTTTTACAATCAATATAGAATAGATGCAAGAGTATATAATGAAGTAATAGACATAGATAGAAAAAACAAAAGAGTAAAAGTAAAAAATGTGGTAACTGGAGAAGAATACACAGAATCCTATGACAAATTAATATTGTCCCCAGGAGCAAATCCTATAGTTCCACCTTTTGAAGGAATAGACTTAGTAAATGTATTTACCATTAGAAATGTAGTAGATATTGCAAAATTAAATGTATTTATTAAAGAAAACAATTGTAAAGATATTACAGTAATTGGCGGTGGATTTATAGGCATTGAAGCAGCAGAAAACTTAAAACTAGCTGGTTATAATGTAACCATAGTAGAGGCTATGCCCCAAATTATGAGACCCTTTGATTATGATATGGTGCAAATACTACACAAGGAATTAATTGACAATGGAGTAAATTTAATTGTAAATGATAAAGTAGAAAAGTTTGAAAAAGATACTGTAGTATTAGAAACTGGTAAGAAAATTCATGCAGAAGCTATAGTAATGGCCATAGGTGTAAGTCCAGAAACAACTTTAGCTGAAAAAGCTGGTTTAAAATTAGGAAAAACTGGGGCCATAGCAGTAAACCAAAACTTTAGAACTTCAGACCCAGATATTTACGCTGTAGGAGATGCCATAGAAGTATATAATAGATTACTTCACTCCCAAAGTAAATTAGCTTTAGCAGGTCCTGCACAAAAACAAGCAAGAGCTGCAGCAGACCATATATATGGTAGACCTGTAAATAATACTGGAGTTATAGGTTCCTCTGTAATAAAAATATTTGATTATAATGGAGCTTCCACAGGATTAACTGAAGGATTAATAAAAGCTACAAATATGCAAGTTGATTATGATACAGTAATGATAATTCCAGATGATAAAGTGGGTATAATGCCAGATAGTGAACCATTACATTTTAAATTAATATTTGAAGTACCTACAGGAAGAGTACTAGGTGCTCAAGCCATAGGTAAGGGAAATGTAGACAAAAGAATAGATGTTATAGCCACTTTAATTAAATTTAATGGTACACTAGAAGATTTAAAAGATTTAGAACTATGCTATGCACCACCTTTTGGAACTGCTAGAGATGTGGTAAATTTTGCTGCCCTAGTAGGATTAAATATACTCCATAGTTGTTTTAAACAAGTTCATGTAGATGAAGTAAGAGGCTTAGTAGAAGAAGGTGCCTATATTATAGATGTTAGAGATAAAGATGAATATGAAGAAGGTCATATAATAAATGCAGTAAATATACCTTTAGGTGAAATAAGAGATAGAGTAGATGAAATACCAAAGGACAGACCAGTTTATCTACACTGTAGATCAGGCCAAAGATCTTACAATGCAGTTATGGCTTTACAACATCTAGGCTTTGACAATGTATATAATATATCTGGTAGTTTTATGGGCTTATCTTTCTTTGAATACTATAATGACAAAGCAACTGGAAGAAAACCAATTGTTACAGCATATAATTTTGAATAATTAATAAGGTTATGGGAGCCTTCCCATAACCTATTTTATAAATGAAAAGGTGAAATTAAATGAAAAGTAAATTAAATAAAATTGATGTTTTTTCCATAGTTTTAGGCTCCATAATAGGTTGGGGTTCCTTTATGTTACCTGGGACCAAATTTTTAAATGAAGCTGGAGTTATAAATACTGCTATTGGACTTTTTTTAGGTGCCTTATTTATTATAATTATTCAAAGTTCCTATTATGTAATGCTTGAAAATCACAATGATGAAGGTGGTGAATTTTCCTTTACCTATAAGCATTGTGGTAGAAATCATGGCTTTATAGTAGGTTGGTTTTTACTATTGGCCTATTTAACCATAATCCCACTAAATGGCACAGCTTTTCCATTGGTTATTAGAAAAATATTTGGAGATCTATTTCAATTTGGATACCTTTATAGTATTGCAGGTTATGAAATATATATAGGAGAAATAATATTATCTAATTTAGTAATTTTATTATTTGCCTATATAAATATAAAAGGAATTAAAGAATCAGCAAGAGTTCAAAACTTCATTGCATTAACCTTAGTTACATTGGTGTTTACAGTATTTACAATTATGTTTGTTAAAGTTGATAGAAGTAATTTCCTAAGGAATTATATATACAATTATAAATTTGAAATAGGAGAGGTACTAAAAATCTTTGCCATAACTCCCTTTGCCTTTGTAGGCTTTGATAATATTCCACAAATATGTAAGGAATACGATTTTGGTGCCAAAACTGCTTCTTTAATTGCAATATTATCTGTATTAATTGGTGCTACAATATACTCCATACTTAATTTAACCACAGGATTGGTCTATTCTCCAGAAGAAGCTTTAGCTTTAGACTGGGCCCTAGGTACAGGAGTACTTGCCACCATTGGTAAATTTGGCTTTTTATTATTAGTAATAGCCTTATCTGCTGCTGTAACCTCTGGGATTAATGGTTTTATGATTTCTACAAGTAAATTAATGGGTTCCATATCTAATCACAATATGGTACCTAAAAAATACAGCTATATAAATGAAAATGGAGTATATAAAAATGCTATCTTATTTGCCACTACAATTAGTTTAATAGCTCCTTGGTTTGGCCGAGAAGTTATACTGTGGATTGTAGACATGTCATCTTTGGGAGCTGCCATAGCTTATCTTTATGTTTGCATTATTGCCTTTAGGATAGGAGATACAATATTGAGAAAAATTATGTCCCTATTAGGAATAATAGCTTCATTACTAACAATACTATTATTACTAATTCCTGCCTCTCCAGCAGCTTTAGGAAGAGAATCTTTAATAGCCCTAGGCCTTTGGATAATACTTGGAACTATATTTTATATAAAAGTGGTGTCTTCTTACAAGGTGAAACATTCTTAATAAATAAAAACACTAATTTCACAATTAGTGTTTTTATTTTGGTAAAATTAAAACAAATTCTAAAATATCTGTTATAATGCTTATTAAGTACATATGATAAATATATACAAAGGAGAGGATTTTAATGGGAGGAAATTCTTCTAACAAAAACAAAGGTATAAAAGGCTATTTTATTAAGGTATTTAATGGAATGGCTTTAGGGCTTTTTTCTTCATTATTAATAGGTTTAATAATTAAGCAATTGGGAGCTCTTTTAAAAATAGATTTATTAATCCAATTTGGTACCATAGCTCAATATCTTATGGGGCCAGCCATAGGTGCTGGAGTAGCCATTAGTGTAGGAGCTTCTCCCTTGGGAGTATTTGCTTCTGTAGTTACAGGTGCCATAGGAGCAGGTACTATTTCTTTAGATGGAGGCACTGTTGCCATACAAATAGGGGAACCAGTAGGAGCCTTTGTAGCTGGATTAATTGGGGCAGAATGTTCTAAACTAATTCAAGGGAAAACCTCTGTAGACATTGTATTAGTACCCCTTATAACCATATTAACAGGAGGACTTACAGGTCATTATATAGCACCTTTTATAGCTAAATTTATGAGTTTCATAGGAAATATTATTAATTTAGCTACAGAACTACATCCCATACCTATGGGCATAATAGTTTCAGTACTAATGGGAATAGCTTTAACATTACCTATTAGTTCTGCAGCCTTAGCCATATCTTTAGGCTTAAGTGGTTTAGCAGCAGGTGCCAGTACTGTAGGCTGTGCTACTCAAATGATAGGCTTTGCAATAGCTTCCTATAAAGAAAATGGCTTTGGAGGATTTATTGCTCAAGGCATAGGGACCTCTATGTTACAAATCTCCAATATAATTAAAAATCCAAAAATTTGGATACCTCCAATAATTGCCTCAGCCATATTAGGACCTATTTCCACTACCATATTAAAAATGGAAAGTAATATGATAGGCGCAGGAATGGGTACCAGTGGTTTAGTAGGCCAATTTGCCATGATAGACACCATGGGAGGGTCTATAGACGTATTAATTAAAATATTAATTATGCATTTTATACTACCTGGTATTTTAACTTGGATTATTTCAGAAAGAATGAGGAAAAAAGGATATATAAAGTATGGAGATATGAAATTATAATAAACATATTATAAGTGTAATTAAAAATTTTGCAGAAATTATACCCAATTTTAATGAATTTGGGAATATTTCATAGCTAGTTTTAAAATTTTCAAAAATATTTGATATATTTTTTTAATTATGGTATACTATAGTACAAATTTATATTTAGCTATGATGGGAAATAGTAAATAATTGTACCTTTACAGAGAGCCAATGGTAGGTGGAAATTGGCAAGGGAGATTATTGAATCCAGCCTGGAGCTAATTTTGCTATGAGTGAACCAATAGGTTAAATAGGGTGGCAACGCGGGCTAAACTCTCGTCCCTAATATAGGGACTGAGAGTTTTTTTATTTTAAATTAGGAGGGAAAAATATGCTAGACATTAAAAGAATAAGAAAAAATCCAGAAGAAGTAATTAAAGCTTTAGAGAAAAGACATGGAGATTACCCAATAGATAAGGTTTTAAAATTAGATGAAGAAAGAAGAAATATATTAACTAAAGTAGAAGAAATGAAAGCCAAACAAAACACCATGTCTAAAGAAATACCTAAATTAAAAAAAGAAGGGAAAAATCCTTCATCCCTATTAGAAGAAATGAAACAATTATCAGAAGATATAAAGGGATTAGACATAAAAGTAAAAGAAATAGATATAGAATTAAAGGAACATCTTTTAAACATTCCCAATACTCCCCATGAATCTGTAGTAGAGGGAAAAACCGATGAAGACAATGTGGAAATAAGAAAACACATGGAGCCGACAAAATTTGATTTTGAACCTAAGGCCCATTGGGATTTAGGAGTAGAATTAAATATTTTAGATTTTGAAAGAGCTTCAAAATTAACAGGTGCTAGATTTACTCTATTTAAAGGCCTTGGGGCAAAATTAGAAAGAGCCTTAATAAACTTTATGTTAGACCTTCATACTACAGAACATGGGTATGGAGAAATTTCACCACCTTTTATGGTAAATAGGGACAGTATGATAGGAACAGGTCAATTACCTAAATTTGAAGAAGATATGTTTCATATTCCTAGTAAAGACTATTATTTAATACCTACTGCTGAGGTTCCTCTAACCAATGTATATAGAGATGAAATTCTAGATGAAGAAATGCTACCTATATATTTAACTGGATACACTCCTTGCTTTAGACAAGAGGCTGGTTCTGCCGGTAGAGATACTAGGGGATTAATTAGAAATCATCAATTTGACAAAGTGGAATTAGTGAAATTTTCACTACCAGAAAACTCCTACGAAGAATTAGAAAAATTAACAGCCAATGCTGAAGAAATTCTTAAAAAATTAGAACTACCCTATAGAGTAGTAATGTTAAGTACTGGGGATTTAGGATTTTCTGCAGCGAAAACTTATGATTTAGAAGTGTGGATGCCAAGTTATAATAGATATGTGGAAATTTCCTCCTGTAGTAATTTTGAGGACTTTCAAGCAAGACGTGCTAATTTAAGATTTAGAAGAAAAGACAATAAAAAAGTAGAATATCTTCACACCTTAAATGGTTCAGGCTTAGCTGTAGGTAGGACCTTAGCCGCTATTATTGAAAACTATCAAAATGAAGACGGCACAATAACCATACCTGAAGTTTTAAGACCTTATTTAGGTGGATTAGAAAAAATAGAAGCATAAATAATTTTAAAAGGGGTTGTGGGGGCATAATAAATTTGAACCCTTCAACCCTGAAATAATTAGTTGTATTGGAAATTATTTATGTAATGTTTTTCTCTCTTTTCCATAAACTTATAGTTTTCATTACAACTATTTGAAACTATAAGTTTATTGTGTCTTACATATATTACTATTGGTACCGTTTTTTCCACCATTTGTACCATATTAGACAAATCTTAGGCTAAATATGGTATATTAATAATGAAAGCATAAGTCAAACCCATTCACAATTCATATTTTAGAAAATGAACTAAGAGAAGGGAGTGATATTTTGAAAAAACAATTTTTACTTTATTAATTTGTTTATCACTTATTCTATTAGTAGGAACAAATATGACTTTTGCAGACGAAAAATACAATCCAGATGAAATTACTTATCCAATATTTTCAGACAAAATATTCCAATAAAAGATTAGAAAAAATTCATAAATTTAATGAGGATTATGATGGTAAGATTTATGTAAAAACATATAGTAATTTTAATGAAATTAAAAATTATATAGTTGAAGACCCAGGGGGAATATTTTACGATCCAGAAGTTAGCAGCCAAAGTATACAGCTGTTTATAACTTATAGAACAGGTGATTCAACAGATGAATTTCAAGCAATTTTTATTGATTATGTAGATAGTTAAAAAATTGTGGTAATGTTAAAGGTTTTATGAAAAAATAAAAATCAAAGAATAGCACTTTTAGTCATACTTTTTTAACTTTATTAAAGATAGGCATATTGTCAACTGTAAGCTTACAACTAAGGCTTATAGACAAATTTATCAGGTTATTTATTGGTCTTAATAGCATCTAAGGAAGATATAAAAATATAAAATATTTATTCTAATTTTAGAGGGATATTTTAATTGGAATAGATGTTTAAAGATGGAAGTTTGCAAGAGATTTATAATAGGATTTTGTCACTACGTTATTATACGANGAGGTAGTTTTATGTTTNAAAATAGATTAGTAATAGTTTTATTAATTTTTATATTTTTGTTTTCTACAACAAGTGTTTTAGCAAAAGAAAATAACAATAATATAGTCCTCAATGACTTAGGTAATTATGTAATAAGAAAAGTAGGTTGGGGCTGGCTAAATGTATTAAATAGTTATGCNGTATTTACTGATTAGTTTAAATAATAGAAAGATGAGAGGGTTATTATGAAAAATAGAATAATATTTACTATAATTATATTGCTATTTATGCTTGGTATAACTTTAATAATAAGTTCTACTACAATAGGATTAAATATAACAACAAAACAATTATTGGATACAACTATAGATGGAAATACCTATCTTAAGATTATAGAATCCAACTTCTCTATAGCAAAAATAATAGGAACTATATTAACTATCCCAGCAGTGCTCACTTTAGTAAAGTTAGTTAAATAAAAGGGATTATCGAGACCACTGAAAATGTGGTCTTTTTTATAATATAGAAATATAAAACAATAACATTACATTTTAAAAATACCCAAAGCAGGAATAATAATTTTTTTATAGAATTATAATATATAAAAAGCCTGGAGGTTATTATGAAAAATAAAAAACTATTATCCATTATATTAATACTTTTATTATTACTTAATTCCATAGGTTGTGGCAAAAAAGCCAAGCCTACTTTAATTACAGATGATTACAACAGTATAGATTTAAATGAAATAAATAATTATGAAATTCAAGTGGCTTTCAATCCAAATAATAAATTTTATTCAGCCAATCAAAAAACTATATATATAAACAATACAGGTGAAGATTTAAAAGAAATTTACTTTCACCTATATCCAAGAGCCTATAATTCTATAAAAACTGCCCCCATATTATTTGAAAGTCAAGAGCTTAAAAAAAGTTATATAACAGGAAATATGGAAATTAAAACATTGAAAATAAACAAAGCAGATGTGGATTTTAAAATAGGTGGAGTTACAGATACTATTTTAAAAATTCCTATAAATAGCCCTATAAAACCGGGGGAGAAAGTAGAAATATATATGGAATACAGTGTGAAACTTCCTCAAAATATAGATAGATTTGGCTTTGGAGAGGATATATTTAATTTTGGCAATTGGTATCCCATATTAGCAGTATATGATGAAAAAGGATGGAATTTAGATCCTTATTATAGTTTAGGGGACCCATTTTATAGTGATATAGCTAATTATCAAGTGGAAATTACTACTCCTAAGGATATAATTGTAGCTTCCAGTGGCAATATATTATCAGAAAAAACTAAGGGAGATAAAAAGACATATACCATTGAAGGGAAATTAATTAGAGATTTTGCCTGGGTAGCTAGCCCAAATTTTAAAATTAAGGAAATAGAAGCTGAAGATACTACAATAAAACTATACTCCTTAGAAGATAATTTACAAATGGAGAATTTTGCCCTTAAAGTAGGCAAGGATTCCATAGAAATTTTTAATGGGATATTTGGAGAATACCCCTATGGACAATATTCCATAGTCATGACAGAATTTCCCACAGGTATGGAATATCCTGGCTTAGTTTTTATAGGTAAAGATTTTTTTCAAGAGAACTATAAAGACTCATTAGAAATTGTAATAGTACATGAAACAGCCCATCAATGGTGGTATGGAGTAGTGGGAAATGATCAAATAGACGAAGCCTGGCTAGATGAAGCCTTAGCTACTTATTCAGAGGTAATATATATGGGTGAAAAATATGGTGAAGAAGTAGGAAGAAACTATTATGATTATTCTTTAGAAACTAGCTATGAATATGGAAAGGATATTATAGATAAAGACAGAAAAGTAGTTAAGCCTCTAGGTGAATTTGGTGGTTGGGATGATTATGGGCTTTTAGTATATACTAAGGGAGCTATGTTTATAGGAGAAATAGAAAAGGATTTTGGAAGGGAAATATTATATAATATATTAAATAAATATTACAATAAATATAAATTTCATATTGCTAAAACAGAGGATTTTATAAAAATATGTGAAAATACTACAGCCACATCCTTTAAGGAAAGGGTAGATAAGTGGCTATACGGTAAATAGTATTTGCATTAATTATTCAGTAAACATCTATTTTTTCCTCGACTTTAATTTGAAGAATACAATAAATTGCATAAAAATCCCCTTTAAATAATAGAAATATAATTATATAATGTATTTTGTATTAACAATATTAGATTAAAACACAAATGGGGGAAATTTATGAGAAACAAATTTTTTAAAGTGTTTATTTTATCCTTGGCATTTATTTTTATTTTTAATAATATTTCTTTTGCCACAATAGGAATAGAAGAAGAGGTTTCAGCTTATTTAATTGGAGATTACGAAACAGGAGAAATACTAGAAGAATATAATATATATAAACCAGTGGAAATAGCAAGTATTACAAAATTAATGTCCTATTTAATTGTAATGGAGGCAATTGAAAAAGGGAGTATTTCTTTAGAAGATAAAGTATATATAGATGAAGACATAATAAAAGTTAAAGGTTCCAGTTTAAAATTAAAAAAAGGGGAGGTATTTACAGTAGAGGAATTATTAAAGGCTTCTATGGTAGTATCTGCCAATGATGCCACCTATGCCTTAGGAAAATTTGTAGCAGGAAGTGAAGATGCTTTTGTAGCTAGAATGAATGAAAAGGCAAAGGAATTAGATTTATCTTCTGCAATTTTTTTCAATTCCACAGGCCTACCTGAAAAGGACTTGCAAAATATAATGAGTCCTTTGGATATTTTTTATTTATCTAGATATATTATAGAAAATTATCCAGATATTTTATCCATAACTACTATTCCTAGTATAGAAATATCTAGTAGGGAGTATATTAAAGAAAATACNAATCCCCTATTGGGAAAAATAAATGGAGTAGATGGGCTTAAAACTGGTTATACGGATAAAGCTGGTTATTGTCTAGTATCCACAGCTAAAAAAAATAAAACTACTCCCAACGAAAAAGATTTTAGACTAATTTCCATAATAATGGGAACGGAATCTGAAGAAAAAAGAGGTGAAATAGGAGAAAAATTATTACAATATGCCCTAGACAATTATTCTAAAAAATTACTACTAGATACAAATAGACCAGTGGATATTATTTATTTACCTAAAAGTAAGGAGAAGGAAATAGAAGTTTATCCAATGGAAAGTTTTAGTGCCATAATTAAAAACAATGACAATATAGATATAAAAGTTTTAATAGATGAGGGATTAAAACTTCCATTAAAATCAGGAGAAAAAGTAGGCAATGCCATGGTAATAAAAAATAGAGAAATATTAGAAGAAATAGATTTAATAGTTATGGATGATGTAAAAAAGGAAAATATATTTATTTATATTATTAGGATTATAAAAGAATTTTTTAAAGGTAAATAAAATAAAGGGAAAGGTTTGGAAGCAAAATGTTTGTTAATTAATTCCAAATCTTTTCATTGACAAAATATAAATAATAATGTAAAATGTATTAATGGAAATATATTTTGCATCCGTAGCTCAGTAGGATAGAGCAGCGCCCTCCTAAGGCGTGTGTCGGGGGTTCGACTCCTCTCGGGTGCACCAAAGGTGATCTTATGGATCTTATAGATGAAAAATTTATGAAAAAAGCTTTAGAAGAGGCCTATAAAGCTTTAAGCACCTATGAAGTTCCTATAGGTGCTGTTATTGTTCATAAAGGGGAAATAATTGGAAAAGGCTATAATAAAAAAGAAAGTCTAAAAAATCCCTTAGGCCATGCAGAAATATTTGCCATAAAAGAAGCTAGTAAAAATTTGAAAAATTGGCGTCTCATAGATTGTACTTTATATGTAACCTTAGAACCTTGTCCCATGTGTGCAGGTGCCATTATTAATTCTAGAATAGATAGAGTAGTAATAGGTGCAAAAGACTTAAAAATGGGTTGTTGTGGTTCTGTAATAAATCTATTAGACAATCCTAATTTTAACCATAGACCAATAGTGGAATTTGGAATACTGGAGGAAGAATGTAGCAATCTAATCTCTAATTTCTTTAAAGAAATTAGAGACAAAAAGTAGTTTCAATCTCCTTCCAACACTCAAACTCTAACTTCCCACTTCCAAACTGGAGAGATGTCCGAGTGGTTGAAGGTGGTGGTCTCGAAAACCATTGTACAGTTTAGGCTGTACCGAGGGTTCGAATCCCTCTCTCTCCGCCAATAATTCACCTAGTTAATACTAGGTGTTTTTTTATTTTTCAATTATATTTTTAATTTTTTTAAAGATTAACTAAAGAAAACGATTTCCCAATAATGAAAATCTTAAAATCATTCAGAAAACTCTTGACATTTAATTTAAAAGGATATATGGTAATAATAAAAACAAGGCTTTGTAAACTAAACATGAAAAAATAGCACAATGTTTTATAGAATTGCTTTAAATTGCTTTTAATTTCGCCTTGACGATTATAAAAGTCCGCC
>JGI24708J26588_10001703_pt1 | contig 17224 bp, 12 predicted proteins | sample BioPla1DNA2_FD_26588 | JGI IMG/M metagenome (IMG submission 26588) | reverse complement strand
TCTTAGTTTTGTGCCTTGCTAGCTGCGCTCAGCACAATACTATTGTATTGCGTGGTGTCTCTTTTTTCAAAGTTCGTTCTTAAGGATTACAGGAATGCTCCTATCATTTGGTTTTTCCAAAACCCTAAACTTAAACGTCACCCGATCTGTCCCGCTCATACAGCACAGCAATAACGCCCTTGGGGGTAAGTACTTTCCACCGGCTTGAAAGCCGCAGGTATTGTACCATCAGAAAAGAGTTTTTTACCTTGCCCCAAAGTAAGAGGATAGATCATGAGCCAAAGCATATCAACCAGGTCATTTTCGAGGAGGNTCTGAACTAGATCAGCACTTCCCCAAATATGCAGGTCCCGCCCAANCTGGTTCTTTATTTGGCATACCGCTGAGGCAACATCTCCGCTCAAGAAGGCAGAAGGCTTCCAATGGCTTGAGGTTACTGTTTTGGAGGCGACGTATTTNACAGCCTTGTTGACCTGGGGGCAAACATCGCCGTGCTGCGGTCANTGGGAACTCCAAGTCTCAAAGGTTTTGCGTCCGAGCAAGAGATCGAAATCTGAATTCATCTTTTCTCTGAGGAGAGAGCCAGGGGCCGGGTCGGAGTATGGTGTAATCCACCCGCCTTGAACAAAGCCTCCGCTAGTGTCTTCATAGGCGCTGCCTGGCCCTTGAATTACACCGTCTAGGGACAGCTCTAGTACAATCACTTTTCCCATGGTTGCTTGCCCTTTCTTCAGTAAGCGAGGTAATCATACGTTGCGGCCTAAGGCCATCGGCAACAGAATAGAATTAGGATCAAAGACTTTCGGCAGCTTTTTCGTTGTTCCTGCTTGAATCTAATGGCCGTTTCTATCTGTTGACGACCTCTACCACCCCAAGGTAGCGCGCGTGCCAAGCTCAAGAACAGAACATCTGGAAGGGAGACTTGTTAGTGAGATGCAATCCCGAGTTCTGGGTGCTGCTAATGAAGATTTAAAACGCCCACGGAGACGCTGGACTAGGGCATTAACATGTAGTGGATCCTATGCAATCAGGATTAGCAAAGACATTCAATCCAGTTATCTAGCCGAGTTAAGCGAATTGCTTAGCAGGCTCCAGGCAAGGATGGCTGAGAGTTCAGACTCTCTAGAGAAACGCGAGCTCCCAAGCTTACGTGGTTTACTACACTCTGAGGTGAATACAAGCCTTCACATTGTCTACGAATTTCGTCTAATTGAGCGAAATTGTATGAGGGACTGTCCCTTATGTAAAATACTTAAGTTGAAACTAAAGGAAAAGAGGATTTTTGGTAAACAGGTGGAATTATCCATATTACCAGTCGAGGGTTGGCTTAAGCCAAGCTCGACAATACACAATGTGGAGGGGATGTTGTTTGAAGAAGACCCAAGTATTTATTGCCTTGTTGGTAGTTTTGGTATTGTCCGCCAGTGCTTTCGCGCAGAAGATTGAAATCGTCTACTGGCATGCCATGAGCGGCCTTGCTGAACAAGCCATTGCCGAACAGGTAAGGAAATTCAACGAATCACAAGACCGTATTCATGTAGAAGTAGAATACAAAGGTTCTTATCGCGATACACTGAACGCAACGCAAGCTGCAGTTCAGACCGGAAATGCACCGCATGTAATCCAAAGCTTTGAGATTTCAACCCAGCAGCTGATTGACATGGGTATCTTTGTACCCTTGCAGGAGACTTTGCCAGAAGGTGCAGTAGACTGGGGCAAGTTCCTGCCGGCAGTTGTGAACTACTACACCTTTGAAGGCGTCCAATATTCCATGCCCTATAACTCGTCCAACGCAATTCTTTATTACAACAAAGACGTATTCGAAAAAGCAGGCTTGGATCCAGAACGCCCACCGGAGACCCTGGAAGAAGTCTACGAATACTCCAAGCAGATCGTAGACAGCGGCGCTGCCCCTTATGGGTTGGTGTTCCCGCTCCATTCCTGGTTTGTAGAGCAATGGATGGCCAATATCGGAGCGATCTTGGTTAACAACGACAATGGACGTTCCGGCAGGCCTACCGAGCTCTTGGCCACTCAACAAGAAATGATCGACATTTTCAACTGGGTTGCCAAGATGTATAACGAAGGCTACTACATCAACCCAGGTGTAGAGAACTGGTCACAATCTAGACAGATCTTTGCCGCCCAGCAAGTTGGTATGGCAATTGACTCTACTGCCGCTGTTTCCACAAAACTTAAGGCAGGGGAAGACAACGACTTTAGGGTAGGCACAGGCTTTATTCCCATCCCTGAGGGTTACGGGCGCCACGGTTCAACCATTGGCGGAGGGTCCTTGTGGGTGCTTGGTGTCCACTCTGAGGAAGAAATCGCCGCAGCCGGCGAATTTGTAGTATTCCTCTCCGGTCCTGAGATCCAGGCCCAATGGCATAAGGATACCGGTTATTATCCGGTCCACATCGATGCTCTGGAGCTCTTGCAGGAAGAAGGCTGGTTTGAAGAAAATCCAGCNTACAAAACTGCTGTAGATCAGCTCTTCGAGAGTATCCCCAGCCCAGCAAGTTTCGGTGCTGCTGTGGGTGTATTCCCAGAAATCCGCACCATCATCGTCGATGCCCTGCAGGAAGTATTCCAAGAGGTAAAGACGGTAGAACAAGCTCTCGCAGATGCCAAAGTACGCGGTGACAAGGCTATCGCCGAGTACAATCGCGTCATGGGATTCTAGTTGGGCTTAACTATTAGGGGCCTGCGCTTGTTCAGGCCCCTTTTTTGCGAGGTGATTAGAAATGGGAACTAAGTTTCCTGGCAAGCTGTATCCTCTGCTTTTGCTGCTGCCAACCTTTGTTGTGATTGGACTTTTTATTTACTATCCCATGTACCAGACGATTAATATGAGTCTTTATAAGTCATTGTTCATGGGTTTAAGGCAGATTTATGTCGGAATTGAGAACTATATTGAACTATTTACTTCCCCGGCCTATCGCCAAAGTCTGGTAAGGAGCTTTTCCTTTGCTGGCTTAGTGGTACTTTTCTCCATGACGATTTCATTTTTGATGGCGATTTTGGCCAATCAAAAGGTGCGCTTTGCCCGTTTTTACCGCACAGCTTTGATTTGGCCCTATGCCCTGTCGCCTGCAGTGGCAGGTTCCATTTTTCTGTTTATCTTTAACCCTAGTGTGGGAGTGCTCAACTACCTTTTGGAAAGCACCATCGGCATTCGACCGGACTGGATCTCCAACTCCACTTTAGCCTTTGCCATGGTAGTGATTGCCGCGGTCTGGAAACAGCTTGGATATAATATCGTATTTTTCTTGGCGGCTCTGCAAAACGTGCCAGGCGATATTGTGGAAGCAGCCCACATTGACGGTGCCAATGCCTTTCAGCGCTACTGGAAGGTAATCATCCCTCTCCTTTCACCAACCGGCTTCTTTTTGCTGACGATGAACCTGATTTATGCCTTTTTCGACACCTTTGGCTTAGTTGACGTGATGACCAGGGGAGGCCCGGTGGATGCCACCAATACGCTGATCTACAATCTCTACCGTGATGCCTTCCAGTACAGCCGGACCGGCTTTGCCGCGGCCCAGTCCATCATGCTCTTTGTCATTGTGACCGTGGTCATGATTGTCCAGCTTAAGCTGGGTAACCGTACCGTTTATTATCAGAATGAGTAGGAGGAAGACGTTATGGGATACAAAACCAAAAAGAAGCTCCTAACCGGCCTAACCCATATCCTGCTGATTATTTGCGTAATCGCAGTCGCCAGTCCCATGATCTGGGCCATTATCGCCAGTACCCAAAGTCCGGGAGAAATCTACAGCTATCCTCCTAAGTTCTCCCTTGGCTCTTCGGCCAAACGCAACTTCGGCATGGCCTGGAACTATTTTGACATCGGCATTATGATGAGAAACAGTTTGCTGATCGCGGTGATTGTTACGGCAGGCAAGATCCTAATTTCCCTTTTAGGCGCCTTAGCCCTGGTATACTTTCGCTTTCCNCTCCAGCCCTTTGTGTTCTTCATCATCTTGTTAACGCTGATGATCCCAATCCCGGTCATTATCGTGCCTCTTTTTCGCTTTGTCAGTGATATCGGCTGGGGGAACTCTTACTGGGCCTTGACCTTGCCCTTCTTTGCCTCTGCTACCGGCACCTATTTATTTAGGCAGCACTTTATGTCTATTCCAGGCACCATAGCNGAAGCTGCCCGGGTGGACGGCGCAGGNCCGCTCAGNTTCCTGTTTCAGATCTTAGTTCCCATGTCGCTCAATACAATCGGCGCCTTTTGCGTGATTCAGTTTGTCTATATGTGGAATCAATATCTTTGGCCCCTTTTAGTCATCTCCGGCAGACGCCGGCAGGTTGTGCAGGTTGCCATGCGCCAAATCACAACCGTTGGCCCCGATGGGCTGATTGACTGGGGAATTGCCATGGCAGGTTCGCTGATCGCTTTGATTCCGCCGCTGATCATTTTCTTCCTGCTCCAGGAACAGTTTATGCGCGGCTTTGCCCTGAGCCAGGAGAAGTAGTGGATATGTATCCGACCCTAGGGACAACCCTAGGGTTTAATTATCAAAAGGATCTGATTTTGCGCACAATTGTGCAGGAAAAGGCAAGCAAGTTTGTTACTAAATAATCGATGTTTGATGNCAGGAAAATCCAGTAAACAATAGAAATGCACAATAACCACTGATAAGCCAAGGGGGGGTTTACTTATGTCACTTGCGAAGAAATTGAACTCAGTCAGATTTAAGCTCATCGTCGTTCCCCTACTGCTTTTGTCCCTTGCCATCACCGCGCTGGCGCTCGCTACCTTCAGCCTGGTCAGAACAAACATGATCCGTGAAATGCAAAAGCTAGGTTTTGAACTGGTTGAGCAGGCTGTGAACCGCATCGCAGACAACAATGAAGCCTTGGCAACAGTTGAAGACCTGTTAGCCGAGAAACTTTTGACGGCAGCCAAAATTGCAGTTTCCAACCCCGAGGCTATGACCAGCGAAACTTTGACTAAAATGGCCGGGGATGTGGACGTTGATACGCTGCATTGGTACAGTGCCAACCTAGAGATTGTTGCCTCAGCTTTTGACCTTTACCTAGGCTGGGTGGCTCCGCCGGATCATCCTGTCAGCCAGTTTGCGAAATCCAATCAACACTATTTAGTAGAGGAAATCCGCAAGGACACAGATTCGGACAATTACTATAAATACGCCTACATGCGGGGGTCCCAAGGTGAACTTGTTCAAGTTGGAGTCCTTGCCAATAGGGTGCAGGCACTCACAGAAAGGTTCAGCAATCAGCTCCTCGTAGAGGAGTTGGCAACCAATGAAGGAGTTGTCTTCGCAGCCTTGATCGGCCGGGATCGCCAAGTCTTCGCCCACAGCAACCATGATCGCATTGGTGCCCTACTTACAGATGAGGGATCCTTGGCAGGCGCCGTGCGGGGCGAGAGCTATGCTTCCGAGTATTACTACGAGGCCGGGGACGTTACAGTCTATGATGTTATCGTACCGGTTTTCCTCGGAGGAGAACATGTTGGGGCGCTAAACATTGGGCTTTCCATGGCGGATGTGCAGGAAGCTGTCAGGGCAGTATTGATGAGAATTGTGACTATTGGCGTCCTTTCCTTTGTGGTGTTAGGAGTCGTTCTGCTGTCCGTCTCCCTTGGAATTATCAACAGCCTGGATGCGACCCAAGGCCATCTCTCCCATATGGCAGAGGGCGACTTTTCCCAGGAGTTTTCTGCCAAGTTCCTGCAGAGGCAGGATGAATTTGGTGAGGTAGCCCGGGCGGTGGAGCATACGCAAACGTCAATGAAAAACGTATTGAACGAAGTGATTCAAGCGTCTCTGCAAATTGCCAGCACCAGCCAGGAGCTGTCTGCCTCCACCGAGGAGACCAGCGCTTCCATTGAAGAAGTGGCGAGTACAAGTAATGAGTTTGCCGCCACTGTGGAGCAGATGAACAACAACTCCCAGGTTATGGTCAAATCTGCCAATCAAATCCTTGATTCCACCCAAAGCGGAGGCCAGGGAGTCTCAGAAGCCATTGCCAGTACCGAGGAACTAAAAGAAGTGATGGGTGAAATAGCTTCCACTGTAGAAAGTCTAGGCAGGCAGTCCCGGGAAATTGGTGAAATTGTAGAAGTAATCACCGGCATTGCAGATCAAACAAATCTGTTAGCACTCAACGCCGCCATTGAAGCTGCCAGGGCAGGAGAACATGGGCGAGGCTTTGCGGTGGTTGCTGATGAAGTACGTAATCTGGCGGAACAGTCAGCCAATTCTACAACACGGATTACCAATTTAATCCAGAGCATTCAGGCTGAGACCGAACGCACTATTGCCGGCATTGAACACGGCGTTGAACAGGCTGAAGCAAATGCTCAAATCGTGGGCCAAACAGGGAGTTTAATGAATGAGATCATCGATGCGGTGAACGGTATTATGGTTCAAATTGACGAGATCTCCCGGGGAATCCTGGAGATTAACTCAGGCAGCCACGAAATGGCCGCCACGACAGAAGAACAGTCAGCCTCTGTTGACAGCATTGCCGTTTCTGCCCAAGAACTCAGTAATATGGCGGAACGTCTGCAGGGATTGGTTGCACAGTTCAAATTAAGTTAACTTCTAACTGCACAGGAATTGACGGATTCATTAAAGAACCTAGTGGGAAATACCGATATTTCTACTACACGAAGTAAGGATGATGTGTTTTCGGTATCACTAGGTTCTTAGCTTTAGTGATATCGAACAAGGGAGGTGCCGGATGTCAGTCCGTTACTGGAATAGGGAATGGCTATTGGACACTGTTTTCGCGCAAATGCGGGCCATGGTTCGCCTCTGTGACTTAGAGACCAATCGCGTTTTGCTTGCCAACGATTTTGCCCGCCAGGAGTTGGGTACGGCAGAAGGCCAGCTCTGCTGTGCAGATCCCCATCAGGAAAGGTGCAGCTGTCTAAGCAATGAAATCTTGAAAAATGACCCTGAAAAAACCCTGCACTTCCAATGGTACAACCCCAGGACAGACCAAATCTTTGATCGGCACATTCAGGTGGTAACCCTAGGGGAGACACTCGTGCGCCTGGAAATCACTTTCGATTTGACTGACAAGTCCCTTGGGGGCGCATTGCCCGACAGGGAAGACTACTTTCGCAGAATTGTAGAGTCCATTGGTGATGCAGTTATTGTCACTGACAATACTGGCAGAGTGACCATGATGAATCCGCAGGCCGAGGCTTTAACCGGCTGGATTGATTCGAGCGGCGTAGGGCAAGAACTGGTCCAGGTCTTTCAGATTGTAAATGCCCGCAGCCGGGAGCCGGTGCAAAATCCTGTAGGTAAGGTTCTCGCCAGCGGGGAAATAGTTGGCTTAGCCAACCACACTGTACTTATCTCCAAAACCGGTGTGGAGTATCATATTGCTGACAGCGCGGCCCCTGTAAAAGACTCTGCTGGTAATATCCATGGAGTCATTCTAGTTTTTCGGGATGTGACGGAAGAGTACCAGCAGCGCGAAAAAATGCGGCGCAGCGAAGAGCGTTTCCGCACCTTGATGGAAACATCGATTAATGCCATCGCCCTCCATGAGATCATTACAGATAGTGATAACCGGCCAGTCGATTACCGCTTCCTTGAGGTCAACAAAGCATTTGAAGAGCTGACGGGCTTTTCTGCTGCAGAGCTTGTGGGCAAGACTGTGCTCGAAATGATGCCCAATACAGAGAAGATCTGGATTGAAACCTACGGTCAGGTGGCCCTGACAGGTGTACCAACTAGTATCGAGGATTTTAGCCAGGAGATCGGCAAGTACTTTACGGTACGGGCCTACAGTCCCAGGCCCCGCCTCTTTGTCACGGTTTTTAATGATATTACTGAACGGAAACTGATGGAACTTAAGTTACGGGAACAGGTCTATAAAGACTCCCTAACCGGACTTTACAACCGCCATCATCTGGAAAGTCAGCTGCCAAGTTTGGACAGTGAAGAGCACCTGCCCCTCAGTGTGATCATTGGCGATCTAAATGGACTGAAAATAATCAACGACTCCATGGGACACCATCAAGGGGATGAAGTGCTTAGGGGGGCGGCTAAAGTATTCCACTCGGTAGCCCGCAGCAGAGATGTGGTTGTGCGCTGGGGCGGCGATGAGTTTCTGCTCCTTTTACCAAAGACCACTGCTGAACAGGCACAAAAAATCTGTTTGGAGATTGATGCCGCCAGTCAAGAGATGAATCATACGGGCCTGGCCCCTAGCATCGCCCTGGGCTCCGCCACAAAAACAGTGCCGGAAGAGAACATAGCAGATGTATTCCGCAGTGCGGAGACCAACATGTATCAGCAGAAGATCAGCAGTGCCCAAAGCCGCAGAAGTGCTTTGGTGTCGTCATTGCAGCAGGCCTTGGCAGAAAAGAGCCATGAAACTGAGGAACACGCCCGCAACCTGCAAAAACGCGCCGTTAACCTAGCGCAAAGGATCGGCCTATCAGACGGAGAGGTGGTTACCAGCTCCCTAGTTGCTGTTCTTCACGATATCGGCAAAGTTGGCATCTCTGAAAATATCCTGGATAAGCCAGGCCCCCTCACGGAGGAAGAATGGCAGGTGATGAGGCAGCACTGCGAGATCGGCCATCGCATTGTGGCATCTTCCCCGGATTTATTGGATGTGGCGGAAGGGGTGCTCTACCATCATGAAAGGTGGGATGGGAAGGGTTACCCCCATGGACTAAAGGGGGAAGAAATACCGATTGCTGCCAGGATTGTGGCCCTGGCCGATGCCTTTGACGCCATGACTTCAGATCGGGCTTACCGCAAGGCTTTGTGTCCAGAAAAGGCCTTGGAAGAGATTGCCTCTGGAGCGGGTTCCCAGTTCGATCCTTATTTGGCCCGGGAGTTCTTGGGTATGCTCAAGGAAGAGATGAACGGCGCCCCAACCAGCCCCAAGGAATGAGTGACAGTCTTGTAGTTTCTATGCGGGAGCCCTCTCAAGGGCTCTTTTTAGTTTGCCCGTCCAAAGCTTGGGAAAGGACGCGGCGAATAGAGGGGTTTAGAAAAAGGTGTCAAAGGTATTGCCTAAGGGGTGATTTGTCTGAAACAAAAGGACGGGATGATGGAACGCCTCCTTGCCTTTGCCAAGCAGGATAGGAGGATTCGGGCAGTCACTTTAGAAGGATCCCGGGCTAATCAAAATGTGCCCAGGGATGAACTTCAGGACTATGATATAACCTACTTTGTCACAGAGATGGAGCCGTTTATAGAAAACCCAGACTGGCTGCAAGCCTTTGGGCAGATTATTATGATGCAAAAACCGGAGGACATGGAGCTTTTTCCCCCTGCAGAAGCGGGTTTTTCTTTCCTGATGATCTTTGCTGATTACAGCAAAGTTGACCTGACCCTGCGGGAACTGGCGGATCTTGACCGCTACTTCCAAGAGAACAAACTGGTTAAGGTGCTTTTGGATAAGGACCAAAGAATCAAGGCGGAAATTATCCCCACAGACGAAGATTTTCACATCGCCAGGCCTACAGCACGCAGTTTTGACGATTGCTGCAACGAGTTTTGGTTTGTCAGCACCTATGTAGTCAAGGGCCTTTGCCGCCGGGAAATCCTCTTTGCCCTAGACCATGTAAATTATATTCTCCGGCCCGAGCTTTTGCGCATGGTTGCCTGGAAAGTTGGGATGGAGAAGGGATTCAACTTTAGTCTGGGCAAGAACTATAAATACCTGGAAAAGCATATTTCTCCAGGGCTTTGGGAGAGGCTCCTTAAAACATACGCCCTGACAGACTATGGCGAAGTTTGGCACGCACTTTGGACTATTCAGGAGCTTTTCAGGGAAGTTTCGCAAGAAGTGGCAGAACACTTCGGTTACGCCTATCCAGACTATGATCCGAACATTACAATTTATACGGAAAAGATGTATCGGAAGTACTTTAGTTAGAGCAATGATAAGGAGTGATGCAAGATGCGCGGAGATGTTGTGGTAGTAGGCGGCGGGCCCGCAGGTATCAGCGCAGCCATTGCCGCTGGCAGACTGGGCTGTAAAACCATTTTGCTTGAGCGCTATGGATTTCTCGGAGGCATGTCGACGATTGCAGGCGTTTATCCTTGGATGACCTTCCACACCGAAGGGGGCAGGCAGGTGATCTTCGGCCTAGCGCAAGAGATCGTTGATCGTTTAGTAAAACTGGGTGCATCCCCTGGCCACCTGCGGGATACGATCGGATTTGTGCACACAGTAACGCCCTTTGACGGGGAGGCTTTCAAGCTCCTGGCCTTGGATATGCTGCGGGAAGCAAATGTCAAGGTGCTTCTGCACAGCTATGTGGATGAAGTAAAGACCGAGGAGAATACCATACAGTCAGTGCTGGTTGCGACCAAGTCCGGGCGCATCGAAATCAGAGGCGGGATGTTTGTCGATGCCACCGGCGATGCAGATCTGGCCTTAATGGCCGGAGCCCCCGTCCTCAAGGGAAGGGATTCTGATCAACAGACCCAGCCTATGACCCTGAAGTTTCGCATGCGGGGCGTGGATACCGCAGTGATTAAAGAGAAAATGATGCAGGAGCCTGAGAACTTTTATGGCAAGACTCTCGTTGATAAGCTGGCCGAACTGCCCCTCACAGGCATTCAAGGTTTTTATCGCGAGTGGCAGCAGGCGGGTTTACCAATAAACCGCGATCAGGTTCTGCTCTTTGTTGGGCCCGAACCAGATGAAGTAGTGGTAAATTGCACACGGATCCAGGGCCTCGACGGAACAGATGTTGAAGATTTGACCAGAGCAGAGGAGGAAGGTCTGAGGCAGGTTATGATGATGGCTCGCTTCTTAAAAGAATCCATTCCCGGCTTTGAAAAGGCAGTCATTTCCTCTGTAGCCCCCCAGATCGGGATTCGGGAGACAAGGCGTATTGAGGGGTTATATACTCTCACCGCGGATGATGTTATTGAGGGCCGCAAATTTGCCGATGCGATCGCCAAAAGCGGATACCCGATCGATATTCATGATCCAACTGGCAAGGGAGTTACGGCCGCCTGGATTAAAGGCGATGGCGCTTATGATATTCCTTACCGCTCTTTAGTGCCTAAGGGAATTGCCAACCTCTTAGTAGGGGGCCGCTGCATCTCTACTTCCCACGAAGCGCAGGCTACAACGAGGCTTACGCCGAGCTGCATGGCCACAGGCCAAGCTGCAGGAACTGCTGCCGCCCTGGCCTTGCAGACCCAGAAGCACCCGGCTGAAGTGGATATTAACCTGCTGCAGCAGGAGCTGCGCAGACAGAACGCGTACATATAAAAGGCAGGGAGCAGGCAAGGGCCTGCTCCTAAATTACAACTCGATCCTTGCCGCTGGTCTTGGCCTGCAGGAGCAGGTCATCTGCCCTGCGCAAGAGGGAGAGTTTAGTATCTCTTTCAGAGAGTTCAGCCACGCCGAAGCTACAAGTAATGTTCCTTACCGTATCAAGGCAGTTTTCACGCAGGGATTTTCGGATCCGCTCCGCAATTCCTTCTGCCTGCTGAAGATCGGTATTAGGCAGCAGGATCACAAATTCATCCCCGCCCCAACGGGCAAATACATCTGTATCCCGAATGGAGCTGCAGACTGAAGCGGTGACGTTCTTCAAAACATTGTCACCGACAATATGGCCGTAGGTATCATTAACCCCCTTAAAGTTGTCTATATCAAAGAGGATGATAGAAAGGGGATTGCCGTATCTTTGGGCAAGGCCCATCCACTCCTCCAAGGAGTCATCGAACTTTTTTCTGTTGTAAATGCCGGTCAAAGGATCCTTGGCTGAAAGATCATAGAGCTCTCTGTTAGCGATAAAAGTCTTCCGCTTGGTGGCCTCAGCCCAGCAGAAATTAATATTGCAATAGACAAGCAGGATGGCTTGGTAGGCAACAATCCTAAAAAGCTCAGGGGTCTGCATCCCCGCCAACTTCTGGCCGGAGGAGATAAAAAAGGCCAGGCTGAAGAGGACTGTAACCGCCTGTGACATGATGATCTTATTCGGGAGCAGGTAAATGGCAAGTGTGATCACCATCAAAGCCAAGATGCTGAAGTAGTTGAGGGAGTCATATTGGGCCAGGGTAAATAGGTAGGTTGTGGCCATCATTGCCTGGTAAAAGGTGATGATATAGACAAGCTGCCTGTACTTGGTAATCTTTCTTGCGGCGAGAAAGACTGCTATGGAAACTGTAATAAACAGGAGCCTAATGGGTGCAGTCTTGGCAAATAAGGGTGTGCCTCCCTCGGTAAGGTAGCTGTTTACAAGGAAGAGACCAAGGATGGCACCGAAAACAAGGGCAATAAGCGCGGTGATTTTCCTGGAACCGCTTAAGCTGTCGGCCAAGAATTCATCTTCTATGGGCTTGTCTATAAACTCTCCAAGCCATGATATTTTATAGTTCTTCTTACTTTTCATCGCTTTAGCCCCTAACACCGATGATGGTCTTGGTAGATTGTGGATCCCCTTACAGAATTGTAACATGTAAGACGCAAAAAAAGAAGTGGCAAGTGCCAGAACAAAAAACAAGAATCCAATTGTCAGCTGTAGGATGCTGAGGCTAAAACGGAAAGAGAATTATGGAAGGGAGAAGGGCGGAACTTGACACCAACTCCAAAGCTGCAGAAAGCTGCCATGAGTACCAGATTTAAAGCTCTGTTTTTAGACTGGCTGCTGATCAGCGCCTATCTATTAATGCTTTTGGCAGTGACGCTGACTGTTTATCACATCTTTTTTGTTGGCATTCCAGAATTTAGCTGGGCTCAGGCGCAGCTAATTGCTGCTCTTACTTCGGTGGTGCCTATCAGCACCGTTTTTTCATGGCTGGAGGGCAGGGGAAATTACGGCTCCTGGGGGAAAAGGAAACTTAGTTTGCGTGTAGCGTATCAGGTCAATCCCATCTGGGGCAGCATCGTTAGAAATGTTTTAAAGTTTCTGCCCTGGCAGTTTGGGCATATGGGCACAATTTATGGTCTATACAGCGGCTTTGATTCGCCTTTTTCTGTCATATTTTTGTTCTTGTCCCTTAGCCTGGCCGTGCTTTATATTCTTACCGCCCTAATTAGAGAAGACCACAGGCATCTGGCCGATCTGATTGCCCGTAGCATGGTCGTACAAATCCAAGTTAGGCAGCAAGACTAAGTTACGGGCCATTGCCACTCCAAGGCAGGGTCTTTTTTTGTCCTTGTAAATAATCCAAGAAAAATTTAAATTCCAGGCAGGAGATCTAATAAGTGCGTCTAATTAGAACAACAATGTTTTAAAACGTTTCAAATTGGCTTTTAGGTGTTGCTTGATCGCCTAGCTTGTCTGGCGTGGCGTTGATTGGGACAGTTGGAGGTAAATATGTGAAGAACAGAGAGAGTTCCCACAGGAGAAAACCTAGGAAAGTGACCATTGAAGATGTGGCCGAACACCTCGGTGTGAGCAAGGCTACAGTCTCTTTGGCCTTAAATGACAGCCCCTTGGTAGCAGACAAGACCAAGGCCCGGGTTCAGGAGGCGGCCCGCAAGCTCAATTATCGGGCAAACTTCTTCGCCAGCCGCCTGTCACACGGTACCTCGGCTACAATCGGCCTGTTCGTGCTGGGCGGAGAAGATGAATCCATCTGGACCCTCCCTTCGAGCTGGATGTTTTACCACCCAATTATGCAGGGGGTTGTCCACGAACTGTCCGCGGAAGGCTACAGGCTGATGTTTGAGGTTATTGCCACAGAAGAAGCCTTGGAAGGGAAAGTTTTGGCTAAGGCTGTGCAAGAAGGATTTCTCGACGGAATCATCCTGGTTGTTCAGGAGGATATCTCCTACGGCTTTGTAGAGATCGCCACAGAAATGGAATTTCCTCTGGTAGTGCTAAATGCCCGCATACCCTTGGACGTAAGCTCTGTAAAGATAGACAACGAAGCCGGGGCAAAAAAAGTGATGGCGCACCTTTTAGATCTGGGCCATGAGAAAATAGCCTACATTGGCGGTCCGGGCAAGGATTTGAACGCTATCGAACGACACAAAGGAGTAGTCGCCAAGGCCAGAGAGTCCGGGCTGCCGCTGAAAGAGGAGTACCTTAGGGTCGGCGACTGGCAGATTGATTCTGGAGAGCAGATTGCAAAAGAACTAATGGAGCTGGAAGAGCCTCCAACTGCCATTTTCTGCGCCAACGACCAGATGGCGGTAGGTGCAGTCCTCATGCTGCAGAGCCTAGGCTATAGCGTCCCAGGGGACGTGTCTGTAGTGGGCTATGACAACAGTGAGATTTGCAGGATTGTCACCCCCCATATCACCACAGTTAAGCAATCTGTTGAAATGATGGGTGAAATTGGCGCCCAGGAAGTTCTGCGCCTGATCCGCAGCGGTGTCTCTGTGGCCCGCCACACTAAACTGGAACCGGAGTTAGTTGTACGTGATTCAACCGCCCCGTATGGGGAGGATCATGGTCGGAGATTTGGCTAGTACACATACACATGGATGATAAAGATACGCAGAATGCGGGATAACATCATCCTCTCTTTTTGGCAACAAATTAAAACGGTTTAAGTTTAACGCTGCCGTTTATGGAGGTGAACGGGATGGAGCCAATTTCCCTTGCACTTGTAGAACAGCTCATTGACCAGTATCTGCCCCAAGTGGTTAAGCTGCGGCGAGAAATTCATGCCCGTCCAGAACTAGGCCTGCAAGAAAAAGAAACAACTGCCCTAATTAGGGGGGTCTTAGAAGATCTTGGTCTGGATATCTGCGATTTGAACCTTCCCACAGGAGTTGTGGGGGATTTAGAGGGGCGTTTTCCCGGGCCTCGGATAGCTTTAAGGGCTGACATCGACGCCCTCCCGATTGCAGAGAAGACCAATCTGCCCTTCCAATCGATCAAGCCCGGGGTAATGCATGCCTGCGGCCACGACGGGCACATGGCCATTCTCTTAGGAACAGCCTTTGTCCTGAACCAGCTCCAAGATCAGCTGGCAGGCAGTGTGAAGTTCATCTTTCAGCCTGCAGAAGAGCTTTTGCAGGGGGCAAAGCAGATGATTCAGGCCAAAGTACTACAAGGGGAGCCTCTAGACAGGATCTATGCACTCCACCTGTGGCCCCAGGTTCCCTTCGGGCACATAGGAATTATGCCGGGCACCGCCATGGCAGGCGCCGATAGGTTTTCGGTGAAGATCGAAGGCGTTGGCGGTCACGGCGCCAACCCCCACTTAACAAAGGATCCTATCGTTGCTGCAGCCCACTGCATTACGATGCTGCAAACCATCGTCAGCCGGGAGGTCAATCCCGCTGAGCCGGCGGTTATCAGTATAGGCAGGATCCAAGGGGGGACTGCCTACAACACCATTGGGGATTCGGTAACCTTTGAAGGGACGGTAAGGACCACAGGCAGGGATGCCTATGAGCACATACCGGAAATATTCCGCATCCAGCTCGAGGGTGTTGCCCAGGCAACGGGAACGAAGTGCACCTTTACATACGAGCGTTTGTGTCCGCCCCTTGTGAACAGTAAGGGTGCGGCCCAAGAGGCACTAGAACACAGCCGGGCAGTGTTCGGAGAAGATAGAGTCCTGGTGCTCACTGAACCGACAATGGTGGCAGAAGATTTTGGCCTGTTCCTGGAACAAACACCTGGCTGCATGTTCTTTTTAGGCATCGGCGATGACAAACTTCTCCATACCCCTACTTTCGTTTTCGATGAAGAGATACTAAAGACAGGCATCAAACTATTTGTTTCGCTAGTCCTTGCTAAAATTCAAAGTACAACCAGATGATGACTACAAGCAAAAATATACCAAGATAGGATGTGACAGGAAATGACGAAAACTGTAAACCTGCGGAGTGCACCAGAACCAGTTGTGGAAATTCCCAAGGAAGTTTTCACTGTAGGAAAGGAGATTTATCAGCAAAGGCTGGGCCGGCTGCGGGAAAAAATGCAGGCTGTCGCCTTGGATTATGTAGTGATTTATGCAGATAAAGAACATGGAGCAAACTTCTCGTACCTTACCGGCTTTGCCCCGCGCTTTGAGGAAGCCCTCCTCATTGTGGCTCCATCTGGAATGCCAAAGGTGCTTTTGGGCACAGAAAACCTCTGTATGGCAGATTATGCAAGCATTGACCTTGAGGCAGTGCACTTTCCAAGCTTTGGACTGATCGGCCAGCCGAGAGTGGGCACGCAATCGCTGCAATCGATTATCAAAGACGCCGGTATCGCAAGGGGCATGGCCGTCGGCACAGTGGGCTGGAAGTATTTTACGGAAGAGGACGGCTGTCCGGCAGATTCCCTTGAGATCCCCCACTACCTGGCAGAAGCCCTGAGAGATGCAGTAGGAGATGCAGGAAGTGTAGTGAATGTCACCCACTTTTTCATGTCACCGGTCGACGGATTCCGCACCCGCCTGGAGGCAGAGCAGATTCTTGCCTATGAATACGCAGCCTGCCTTGTGTCTAAGTCGATGTTGGATCTAATGAACGGGGTTGAAGTCGGTGTATCCGAAATGGAGCTGGCGGCCAAGATGCAGAATCAGGGCCTGCCCCTTTCCTGCCACCAGATGGTTTCTGTGGGTGAGAAGGCCAGGTTTGGCTTGACAAGTCCATCGGCACGCCGGGCAGAGCTTGGTGACTTTATGACTGCTGCCTTCGGCATTGAAGGTGCCTTAAACTGCAGGGGAGCCTATATTGCCCGCTCTGAACAGGAAGTGCCTGAGAATTGGCTTGAGAACATAGCGATCCCTTATTTTTCCATTGCAGTAAAATGGCTGGAATCAGTGGGAATCGGTGCAGAAGGGGGACCCATCTATGCCATGGTGGAAGAGGGCCTGCCCCAGGCTTACTATGGCTGGGAGCTTAATCCGGGACATCTGATTGCCACGGACGAATGGGTGTCAACTCCCTTTATGTCCGGCTCCAGTGTTAAACTGCAGAGCGGAAACTACATTCAGTTTGACTTGATCATTTCGCCCCAAGCGCCCTTCTTTGGAGCGGATGCCGAAGATGGCATCGTAATCGCCGATCAGGAGCTAAGGGACGAAATCAGGGCGTTGAGCCCCGAGGCCTGGGCAAGGTTTGAGCGGCGCAGGGAATATATTGACAAGGTCTTAGGCATTAAGCTGAAGGAAGAAATCCTGCCCATGTCTGATCTGCTCGGCTACTACAGGCCGTTTCTCCTCGACAAAGAGACGATCTTTACATTGCGCTAAATGTATCAATCAATTTTACCTTGGGGCGCGCAGAAGCAGTTGAGATCCAGCACCAGTTGCAGCAATATAAGGATCAGAGCTGACGAAGTAAAAAA